>Ga0315280_10000102_pt1 | contig 155578 bp, 150 predicted proteins | sample YL17G06_40_MG_FD_203697 | JGI IMG/M metagenome (GOLD analysis project Ga0315280, IMG submission 203697) | Sediment microbial communities from Yellowstone Lake, YNP, Wyoming, USA - YL17G06_40 | ecosystem: Environmental > Aquatic > Freshwater > Lake > Sediment | place: USA: Wyoming | collected... | reverse complement strand
TGAGTGCTGGAATCACATAGTCGGCTGTAAGTTGAGCTATGACTCCTGCTAAGAATCCTAAGATTGCTACTAACACGAAAATCTTTAACCTTTCACCCATTTGATTCACCTTTTGGATAGCATTTGAGTTCTAGCCTCTTTTTAGGCTAACTTACACTTTTTTGTCTATTCTCAGAAAACTGGCAACATCTCCTTTTAGTTGGAAAATTAAAGCCTAAAGCCGTTTTCGCTAAGGTGTATAGCTCTACGTATATACAAGCATATTTGCAACATGTTAACAATGTATAAGATTGTTTTGTGAGGCTTTTGTTTTTTGGAGGTAATTAATTTGTCAGAAAGGTTTAGCAAAAAATGGGAAACGAGAAGAGAAGAGCAACCATTCACAAAACGTTTACAGGAGGCAGTTAAGCCACCAGGTCCTTTGAAACCACGCTTAGACTTCGCTGTCAGACGCATCGAGCTACAAGTCCAAAAGCTAGACCAAGCCACAGAAAGATTCGGTCAAAGAGACAAAACAATATTTGCAAGGATAGTTGATGCATACACTAAACACGACACTGCACGTGCAAATGTTTTCGCCAGCGAACTGGCAGAGATCCGCAAAATGGAAAAGCTCATTATAAACGCTAGACTCGCACTCGAACAGATCGTGTTAAGATTACGCACAGTATCAGAACTAGGAGATGTAGTGTCCACATTAGGGCCAGCAGTTAGCGTCCTAAGATCTGTCAGAGCTGGGCTCGTAAGTGTTTTCCCTGAAGCAGAGAACGAACTTGGCGAGATAGGCAACATGTTAAGCGGTATAATGATTGAAGCGGGACAAGGCTCAGGAATGACGTTAAACTTTGACACAGTAAACGAGGATGCGTCTAGAATTCTCACAGAAGCAGCAACAGTTGCAGAACAAAGAGTCAAAGAAAAGTTCCCAGAACTACCACCAGGAATCCCAGGGCTTCCAGCAACTTCAGTAGGCGAAAAATCGTCAACCGAAACCTCTTAAAAGTGGGGGATGAAAAACATGTCACAAAACCCCAACCTTTTTCTTTCAGTTGGAAAACCGATTAAGGACGAGTATGGACGTATAATCGGCAAGATAGCATCTTTTGCAGTAACCCCAAGCGGAAAATTTGACGCGGTGTTTATTGAACTGGGCGATGGGAAATTCCTAAAAGACTGCGCCGAGCACCTGAAATTCGACGGTGCCGACATAACACTTGTTTCTAAGATAAAAGCCGGGGCAGCGGTTCTCTGCGATCAGATTCCACTCATTTGGCGCAAAGACCAAGCCCTTAAAGACTTGTCTGAAAAAAAGAAGATTTCGAAAGAACTTTACACCGAATTGCACAGCAGCTTCGATGGAGCATTGACCCAGCTGAAAAGCGAAGCTCAAACTCTTAGAGAAGAGATAGAGGATGAAATCGCAAGGTGCGAGGAAGAGATGAAAGCCCTAAACTATGCCTTAGTCCACCTTGAAATCGAACACGAAATAGGTAAGATGGACAACCAGTACTATGAGACAGCCTTTTCGATAATCCAAGAAAACATCAAGAGAATCCACATAGAGAAAAACGATTTAGATCTTACAAAGAGCAAGATTTCAAGCATTCTCTTGGGTGAAACAGCAAAACCAGGTGAGCAGGTGAAAGGTAAAGCGATTGAACCATTGAAAGGGTCTACTTCAATTTCAGCGGCTCCAGGGCTTCCAGAACCGCCTGTAGTTGTTTATGTGAAGGAAATCGGAAAGAGCGGATTATAAAACTCAAGCAGAAGAGTAGCGGGCGGAGGGAAAGATCATCAAAGGATTCATTCGTTCAAACCCTTCACCGCTCCGTGAAACAGCTATCAAGTCAATACAGACATTGAAGGTTCAGCACAACAAACTTGAACAAGCAACCTATAGACTTAGAGAAAGAGACAAAATCCTTTTCCAAACTTGCATAGGCGCTATTAGAAACAAGAATAGAGAACGGGCAGCAATATGTGCCAACGAGATTGCAGAAGTTCGAAAACTGATAAGATTTCTTTACAATGTGGAGTTAGCCATAGAGCGTGTAATCCTCAGGCTTGAAACAATAAAGGAACTAAGCGAAATAGTCGTCGACCTCAAGCCTGCCCTGAGACTCCTGCAGAATGTATCGCAGGAGTTATTCGAAATTTTACCTGACGTATCGTCTGAACTGAACAAAGTCAACGACACCATAAGCGAAACACTATACTCAACCAAGATAACAGTGGATGAATCAATAATTCCGATAAATCGGAAGACACCTGGCGGCGAAGAGATACTGAACGAGGTTACAAGCTTCCTTGAACAAAGAATCTCTCAGAATCTTCCCGAGCCGCCTGCTACTCCAAAAATACCGGAAACTGAAAAGACTACACTGAAGGAGATGGTTGCCTTAGCAGCCAACTGTTCGGAAACAATTAGCCACAAAACTTCAGAAGGGTGTGGAAGAGATTCTTCCCAAACCTTCATTTCTTACAAAAAAGCTGAGATTAAGGAAATTTCTTTAAAAGTTGAAAATCCGCAATTGGAAGATGTTCTTCTCGAGTACGTTAAGAAAAGTAACGGGCAGATCGACCTGGAACGTTGTTCAGTTGATTTGGAGACCTCAAATGAGGAAATTGAGAAAGCCCTTCAAAGTCTGGGGTCGAAAGGAAAAATAAAAGTCGAATTAAGAACAGGAGGATGAAAGTTATGAGCGCATCCCAAGAGCTTGAGAAAGCTGCAACCACCTCTGCCTTGGAAGCAGTGCGACTAGACAAGCAAGGGGCAAAAGGCATGGCGATAACCATGTATCAGAAGGCCATAGAAAGCCTTCTGCAACTTGTCCAATTGTATCCAGAATACAGCTTAAACAAAGTTTACATTCAAAGAGCAATCGCCTATCAAGAGCGGATAAAAGCGATACAAGGAGCTGTAGTGTCCCATGAGCCACGCGGTGAAGTCAGAAACGACGGAACCATTGAAAACGACACAAGAACCAGCGAAGGCGGCAAATCCAGCTATGAGGAACTAATAGTCACGGAAAAACCAAACGTGAAATGGGAAGGAGTCGTTGGACTTGATCCCGCAAAAAAAGCAGTAAAAGAAGCCATAGTCTATCCGGTTCAGAGACCAGATCTGTTTTCATTAGGATGGCCAAGAGGCATCCTCCTATTTGGACCACCAGGTTGCGGAAAAACATTGCTAGCTGCTGCAGTTGCTACAGAAATTGACGCAACCTTCGTCTCCATTGATGCCGCATCGATAATGTCCAAGTGGCTGGGCGAAGCTGAACAAAACGTGGCTAGGCTTTTCATTTCAGTTAGAAAATCAGCCATAGAAGGAAAACCCGCCATAGTTTTCATCGACGAGTTGGACTCCATGATGGGAAAGCATTCAAACGAAGTTGGCGGAGAAATTCGGGTCAGAAATCAGTTCCTGAAAGAAATGGACGGAATAGTAGATAAGGGAAAGAACCTTCACGTTTATGTTATCGGCGCGACAAACAAGCCGTGGGACTTGGACTGGGCTTTCATAAGAAGATTTCAGAAGAGAATTCTAGTGCCGCTTCCAGATCATCACACTCGATTAATGATGTTCAAACTTTACACAGCCAACCTGCAATTGGCACCTGATGTTGACTTGCACGAGTTAGCGAGACTGTCAGAAGGATTTTCCGGAAGCGACATCAGAGACGTTAACCAGTCAGCACAACTGAAGCTCATAGGCGAATTCTTCGAATCAGGTAAAGCAAATGACAAGTTGGCCAAGCCGAGACCTCTAACAATGGATGATTTCAGACAAATATTGGAAGAGAGAAAACCCAGCGTGTCCCTCGACATGCTGGCCCTGTACAACAGATGGTTTGAAACCTTCAAAGCTCTGTAAAAGGAGATGATGTAACAAGAGTTCGTTGAAGTGCTGGGTGGAAAGGTTTGGAGAATTACATCTCTTCTGTAAGATCTCCTTTCTCCCATCTCCCCCTCAGATAATGTCTCCAAACCCCATAGCCCAGCCGCAACACAACTCATGTTACAGCTTCTTTTCCGACTACTCTTTCTATTAAATCTGCAATTTTCTTCCCGTTCTTAAATATGTCTGCGTATGGAATTTTCTGGTTCAATCTTTCAGCCGAATAAGATCCAGTAAAAGCCAATATGGGCTCAAAGGTTCTAATGGCTTCTGCAACATCTTCAGCAGATTTCACAACCACAATCTTATGGATGTCCTTGTCTTCAGCTACCAGCTTTCTAAACCCCTCTAGAAAAACTATGTCACTGTCCTTGCATTTCTGCAAGATCTCTTTCAATGAAAGGCTCCTTCCACTCACCTTCTCTATTGTTGCTATCTCATCAGCAGATGCGCCAATCACTGTTTTAGCCCCAGATTGAGCATATCTCCAAGTGTCTTTCCCTTCCTTATCAATCGTAAAATTCGGCTCAGGAATATGCTTCACTGCCGCTATTCTGTACCCTCTGTTTGCCAGCTCTCTAGTCAAGATTTCTATCGCTGTTGTCTTCCCAGACTTTTTTCTCCCAACTACAGCAATCACAACTGGCCTCATTTTTGGCACTCTGCTACTTCATTTCTTCCATGAAAACCTTTTCCAACATGTTCTTCTCCACATGCAACTTTTCTGAAAGGTCTTTCACCCATCTCACATAAGCTCTAAAAAGATTTTGCAATATTTCCCCCTTTTCCGCCTCAGACAGATCCTTTTCCTCAGCAAGCAAAAGCGCAAACCACCTGCCAGCATCTAGAAGCTGATAAGCTTTAACCCATACGACACGCCCTTTTTTCTCAACCTTTTCCATTTCCTCCTTCAAAACTCCAAGCCTCGTCATTGACTTCAAATTCTCAATAACAGTCTTATTAGAGTAGGTCAATTTTTTAACAAGGTCTTTTTGGTAGATCTTGTTCGAAATGCCTTGGCCTAGCGAGAATCTTAAGATGTCAACGGCTGCTTTTGAACCGAAAATGGCGCTTAATATCCTGATTTTGTGTTCAGAAGGAAGGAAGACTACATACGGATGTAGATCCTCTTTCAATCTAACTCACTTTAACTTGCTCTAGCTCTCTCTCGCTTTAAACGTTATGGTTTCGTACAATAGGTTTTTTAACATTCCAACCCAATTCTAGCGAGGTGCTTCAAAACGACCCTTAAAGGTTGGATTCCAACAGACGGGGATACCTTCACAACCAGAGAGGGATTCATATTCAACGTCTTCGGATATGAGCATCCAGCTGGTAGGGTTTTCGCGTTTCTAAAATACATCCCGGCCAAACTGAAGACGCTCTTCCACATACATTATTTAGAGAACACATGGAGTTTTCGGAGGCAGAAACTTTTCCGAGCTGAAAAACTCTACACAGCACAGAACTATCAGACTTTTCTTGAAGCGTTTCGAAAGAACTTTCCAGACTATGTGTATTTCTGTCCCTTTAGAGGAAAGGAAGTAATCGGTACCCCAGAAAGCTCTGTGAAACAAGTATTTGTTCCCAAAAAATGCTTGCATCGTCTTATCAAACTCAAAACCAGGGACAGTTTGCAAAAGATGACACTAGACCTTGTCAATCTGCTGTCCACCGAGTCAGGCATTAGATTGGAGGATTTTGGTGTCCACGGTTCTATTGCCCTAAACATGCACACGCTCAAGTCAGACATCGACCTAGTCGTTTATGGCGCGCAGAACTTTCGCAAATTGGAAACAACAATAAACAAGCTTGTTGACGCTGGCACGTTAAGTTACAGGTTTAGCAACCGCTTGGACGCCGCTAGAAGGTACAAGGGAAGATATCTGAATAAGGTCTTCATGTACAATGCAATCCGCAAGCGTGAGGAAATCAACTCAAAATATGGAGCCCTAGAGTATGCTCCATTTGCTCCAGTCAGGTTTACCTGCAAAATCAAAGATGACAGCGAAGCCATGTTCCGCCCAGCAATCTACAAAATCGAAGAGTACAAACCGGCAGATGCAACTTCAGCTCTCGCAGAAGACAGGATTCCAGAGCTTGTTGTTTCGATGATTGGATGCTACCGAAACATTGGCAGGAAAGGCGACACGATCAGAGTTACAGGAATGCTGGAACGTGTTGAAAACCTCCAGACAGGACAGTTTTTCCATCAAGTTGTAGTTGGAACAGGCACCAACGAGGAAGAGCGTATTTGGCCACTTTAAGACTCAGAGATCGCGATGCAATAGTCACAAAGGAAGGCCTGATTTTTCGCGTCTTCGGCTACTCGCACCCGCCAAACGCTTACATTTGCGACGTCGAATATGCACCTGCAATTATTTTCAAGTCCACTGATCCGAAGGCGTTCAGAAACAAAGGACAAAAAGTTTTCTGCAAGTTCTACGGAGATGAGGGCTGGAACTTTATCCAAAGCAGAGTTCCACAATATATGATTCTGCATGAAATGCTTGGTAGAAAGGTTGTAGGGGTCAATTACAGCAATATTCTAAAAGTTCAAAAGCCAGAAGTGAAGTTCGAAAAGCTAGTAAACACCGAACCCAAGGATTCGCTTATTACAGCCATGAGAGATCTGCTAGAGGTCATAACAGAACGTTCTGGCTTGTCCGTTGAAGATTTCGGCGTTTTTGGATCATTGCTTCATGGTTTTCATAATCCCAAGTTCTCTGACATAGACCTTATCATCTACGGCAGAAGAAATACTTCCAAGTTATGCGAAACCTTGCAAGAGCTCTATGAAACAGATTCCTCTCCGCTTCGAAACGAGTTTGAAACAGACCACACAATTAGGAAGAAGAATTGGCGATTTCAGAATTTAAGCCCACTAGAATATCTTCAGCACCAACAAAGAAAACTCATTTACGGGTTATTCAATGACCAGAAAAGCGGTAGAATAATGAAGACAGAGCTTGAACCTGTGAAAAATTGGAGGGAAATCAGCAACGAATATGATCCTGAAACGAGAATTTTGCAAAAGGGCTGGACCAGAATGCTAGCCTGCGTAACGGGAGATAATGATGCGCCCTTTATTCCGTCGATCTACGAGATTGAACCATTGAGCGTACTACAGGGAGCAAAAGAAGCTCTAGAGGTTAAACGAATCGTCTCATACATGGAAGAGTTTCGAATGCAGGCCCTTAGAGATGAAACTGTCTACGTTGAAGGAAACCTAGAAGAAGTAACAACCCCCAAAGGCAGCTTCTACCAAATAGCATTAACCTATTGCCCAAGATATTATGAACAAGTTCTCAAGACCGCACGTAACAACAAAGCTCTCTAGACGAATACGATTGATGGCCCCTGACTCCATGAGATAAACAGCGCTAATTATTTAATGAACATGTGATCTGAAGGCTTGTTTCCGACTAGTAACCTGAAGTATTCATGGTTTCGTCTGCGGTCGGTGACACGTTCAACTTTTCCCTGTGCAACAACGACCTCGCCTATTCTGGCCTGCTCGCAAAATCGGCCACGAAAAGATACGATTTCGCTGATTGGTTCAAGTTTTGGTCCTTCAAGTGCCTTCGCGCTTCCAATTCTGTAAGTGCATGGGGTAAATATCGCTTCAGAATCATCAACAACTCTTGCTTCAATTTTCGCATAGCCAACATTTTTGTATTGAACATCACCATAGCTTTCGTCAACTTCACTCCAATCTTTCACAAAACGGATGAAATAATCCGTTCCCATAAACTTACCCTGCAAAACCTTTCTCGACTCAGTTCGAACAAAACTCTCATAACTCATAGCAGTGTCCTTCGAACGGAAATCGAACAAGGTTTTCAGATCCTCTAGACTATAAGGCTTGAATGGAGAACGTTCGTCTTTCAATATACTTTTTAGTGCAGAATGAACTCTCCAACAGTCTTTTGAGCCATAAATGATTGGATCAATGTCAGAGCTCGGTGTATGAAGCTTGGCCAAGATTGAACCAGAAATCCCGATTGCATCCCACCTGATATTCGCTTTTTCCCTCACTAACTCTGCTAACTGCAAAGCCTTGCTTTCAAGAGACTCCAAGCTTCTAAATTTACGCAGTTCTCGCAGCCTTTCAACTGGTACATAACGCCTTTTCACATCGCTAACCGGAACTTCGCACAATGTTTCGTCGAAAACAGAATCATAGACAAGATATTGCGGAAATCTTTCTTTCAACAAGGCGTACCTTTTTGAAAGAGAATAAACTTTCCCGTAGGCCACTTCGCCTCTTCTTCTTTCACCTTTCTCATCTGGAAAATATCGAATGAAGGCTATCACCCGATTTGACGGTTGAACTAGGCCTTTCACGTCGAAAATCAGGTCTTCACAAGTTTCTACTAAATCACCTTCGCGCGCCTTCATTTGCAGTCTCCGCCAGAACATATATTCAAGACTTTCAAAAATGTCTATTTAAGTAAATCAGAAAGTCCAGCTCTTCTCAAGGTGTAATAAACCGGTGCAGCGATAAAAATTGTTAAGATAACCGCTACAATCCGTTCTATAGGATAAACTGCCATTGCTAAAAACCATATTTCAGGGGTCAGAGCTGGCGAAAAGTACCATATTGCCAAGGCGCTGCCAGCTATATGATCAGTTAGAACGCCTACAAATGCGGCCACTACGATTCCAAATATTGGCTTCGCTGTTTTTGGCGAATCGAAAGTAGACCCAGCCATCCATCCTAGAGGTGAGAAGGAGACTATCATTGCGATAATATGAAGCCAAGTATAAGCAAAGGCCTCGCGGCCAGACGGGTTGGCGTAGAAAATCAAAAGTGAAGCTAGTATCACTGCTCCAGCTATGTATCCCCTTTTGATCTTTATACATCCAGCTCCCACTCCCCCTAAGAACGGGGATATTGGGGTGAGAATCCCGAAGATGGCTCCAGCAGGGTTTAGAGCAACTCCGACAAAAGAGCCTATAAGAACTGCTAATCCACCAGTAATTGGTCCTAATAAAATACCAATCAGAGATCCACCAATTATCCCCAGCGTTATCTGCCCAGAAACGCCTATTGTAATCGTAAACGGAAGAACTGCCAAAAGCGCCTGTAAAGCCGCAAAAACGGCTATCGACGCAATTTTGATCGTTGATAATTTCAACTGGACACCTTGTGTAGATTTCTATGGTAGCTATGTAGTTTTCTACACAACATTAATAAGACTTTCTTTGTGACATACACGATGGATATCTCTTGGACACGCATTCGTCTAAGCATGCGAACCATATTTCCACATGTCTGGAATTGGCTGTTCTTCTGGAAGCCAGTGCTCACAAACCTGGGAATGTGAGTGTAGTAACCAACTTTGAAAGCACACGTTATGAACATTTCCTTGCCTCCGCTGTCGCTGCAAGGCCTTCTCTTGAGTATGCAGCTGAACAAGGAGTTGCAGTGTCCAAAGGCAGAATCAGTTTGACTGATGTTGGTATTGGCCAAATCATAAAGAATTGTGTGGCAGATATCAATGCATGGCAACACGGCGGTAACACATTGCTCGGCACAGTGATTCTGCTTTCACCAATTGCGGTCGCCGCCGGCATGACTCTAGTAGACGAAGATCTTGAAATTCCAAGGCTAAGGGAGAACGTCAAGCTTGTTGTGGAATCAACCACACCTGAAGATGCTGTTAACGTTTACGAAGCCATAAAGATCGCTAAGCCCGGCGGGCTTGGCACAGCTCCGAAGCTCGACATCAACGATCCAACCTCGACCGAGAGAATACTCAGTGAAAAGACTTCGGTGTATCAAGTCTTTAGAATAGCCGAGAAATATGACACGGTTTGCTCTGAGTGGGTTCATAATTACCCAGTCACATTTGATCTTGCCTACCCAACCTTGACTAGGCAGATCAGAAACGGCGATGACTTAGACGTGGCCATAATTCACACGTTCCTAAAGGTCCTATCTGAATGTCCAGACACCTTCATAGCTAGAAAGACAAGCTTTGAGAAATCCCGAGAAATTTCGTTAAAAGCTAAACAAATCTTGGAGCTTGGTGGATTTGAAACTTCTAGTGGAAAAAAAAGCCTCAGTAGATTTGATCAACAACTTAGAAAATCGAGCAATCTATTGAATCCTGGAACAACCGCAGACATTATCGCTGCTGCCTTGGCTTTAGTTATTCTCAACGGATATAGGCCCTAATAGTTATTTCTCGGCCCATCTTTTGTACAGGAGAACTCTAACTAGGTATAGGATAACTGCTGCGGAGGCAAGTGTTACCGCGCGCACCCAAAAGTCTCGCCCTCTTCAACGCTAAATGAAACATCATCGACAGCCTTGACTTTCCCGTAGTGTTTCACTAAACCCTCAGCTTCAATAATCACTCTTTCACCAGCTAATGACAAACCTAAGTCCATTAAAACATGTAGCATTAAGATCTCAAACTTAAAAGCATTGCTTACAATTTAACGAGGAATTAGGTAGGTTAAATAGCACGTTCAGGCATTCAAAGCACTTCCAAGTTTCACGACATGCTAGTTAAGCAGTGATCAACGAATGGAGAAAAATCCGAGACTGCTCGTGACTCTGCTCACTGGACGGACAATAGAGCAGGGAGTAGGCAAAGAACGTGGGAAAGCCTCAAAGGACTACATGGAAAGTGTTTCAGTCTGTTACCTAGATCAGGAAGATTTGAAGAAGCTTGGAATAAAAGAAAAGGCTAACGTTCAAGTTTCTACAGACCACGGTTTAGTGGTCATCAAAGCTTTAAAATCTCCAAGAGGACCACATCAAGGCGTGATCTTCATTCCTTATGGTCCATGGGCAAACGCCATAGTTGACCCTGAAACCGATAGCATTGGGATGCCTTCTCTCAAGGGAATCCCAGCAGCAGTTGAGCCTGCTCCGGACAAGCCTGTGCTTGGCTTAGAAGGGCTTCTCAAGAAGCAGTTTGGGAAGGAATAACATGCAGATTGTTAAAGCTGTTACTTGTCCGGTGTGCGGATGTCTCTGCGACGACATAGAACTAGGGATTGAGGACGAAAGGATAGTCAAGGTCAAAAACGGTTGTTCAATGTGCGAATCGAAATTCTTAGGCTATACAGGATCAAGGCTTTTGACTCCGTCAATAAGAAAAAATGGCAAGCTTGTGAGAGCTTCGTTTAAGGAAGCCATAACAAGAGCTGCTGAAATCCTAGCCGGGGCAAATTATCCGATCCTTTACGGTTGGAGTTCAACGAGCTGCGAAGCTATACGTGTAGGCATCGAACTGGCGGAGGAAGTCGGCGGGGTGATCGATAACACTTCAACCGTTTGCCATGGCCCGTCGGAGCTAAGCGTTCAAGATGTTGGAATGTCCACGTGCACCTTGGGTCAGATTAGACACAGAGCAGATCTCGTGATATACTGGGGAAGCAACCCGTGGAGCGCACATCCAAGACACATAGAAAGGTACACAACCTTCTCTGAGGGGAAATTTGAGAAAAGCGAATGGAAAGGATACCTGAAGAAAACTAAAGCTGCAACAGCTAGGAAAAAGGTCCAAAGCGTCCTAAGAAGAATCGTCACGGAGGAAAAGCCAGCCATTTCAACAATTCTTAAAAGTGCACCTTGTCCAGCAATCTTGAAAGAGGGAAGAAAACTAATAGTTGTTGATGTCAGAAGGACAAGAACGGCTGAAAACGCTGACTACTTCATTCAAGTTGAACCCAACAAGGACTATGAACTTCTCCAAGCCTTCAGAGCTCTGATTCGGGATCAAGAAATAGATGTTGACAACGTTGCTGGTATCTCGGTGGAATACTTGGAAGAAGTGGCTAACACGATGATCGGGTGTAATTTCGGGGTGATCTTCTTCGGACTCGGGTTGACAATGAGCAGAGGCAAGTTGAGAAACGTGGACGCAGCTCTTACTTTAACTCGCGACTTGAACACGCGAACGAAGTTTGTGATAATGCCCATGCGCGGACACTTCAATGTCACAGGCGCAGACACGGTTTTCACATGGCAGACAGGTTATCCCTACGCCGTTGACTTTTCCCTAGGCTATCCGCGATATAATCCTGGAGAAACATCAGTCGTCGACATTCTTTTGCGTAAAGAGTCAGACGCTGCTTTAGTGGTTGCTTCAGACCCTGTCGCAAACCTTCCCAGAACAGCTGCTGAACACTTGGTTAAGACTCCACTAATTGTCATTGACCCACACCTAAACGCAACCAGCCAAATGGCTGATGTTGTTTTTCCCTCAGCCTTCGTGGGAATAGAGGCAAACGGAACGGCGTACCGAATGGACCATGTGCCTCTTCCACTTAAGAAGGTAGTTGAGCCTTCTAGGGGACTGCTTCCAGATGAGGAGATTCTGAGAAGGATACTTTCAGAGGTTAGAAAAGCAAAGAAGAGAAGACGCGCGGAAGCGGAGGCACAGTAGATGGAGCTGCTGATAAAGAACGGCTTTGTCTACGACCCCATCAATGGTGTCAACGGCGAAAAGATGGATATTGCAGTCAGAGACGGAAAGATCGTAGATAAAGTCAATGAGCGCAAGGCAAAGAAGATAGACGCATCTGGAATGATAGTCATGGCAGGTGGAGTGGATATCCATTGCCATATTGCGGGTTCAGAAGTAAACACCGGGAGACTTCTGAGGCCTGAAGATCACTTTAAGGATTTTGAACGTAAGACATCTATAACAAGGTCCGGGGTCGGTCGATCAATTCCGTCAACTTTCACGACGGGTTACCGTTACGCTAGGATGGGCTACACTACGATAATGAATCCTTCGATGCCTCCTTTGGAGGCGAAGCATACGCATGAAGAGCTCAGCGACACTCCAATGGTTGACAAAGCGTCATATCCACTACTCGGGGACTGGTGGTTCGTGCTTGAATACTTAGCAGCCGGGAATGTTGAGGAATGTGCAAGACACGTAGCGTGGCTGATCAGCTCCACGAAGGGTTACGCCATAAAGATTGTCAATCCAGGCGGATTAGAGGCTTGGGGTTTCGGCCACAACGTCAAAGACTTAGACGATCAGGTTCCACATTTCTGCATCACTCCGCGCGAAATCATCCGTGGACTCTGCAAGGTAAATAGGCTTCTGAACCTGCCTCACACAATCCATGTCCACACGAACAATCTTGGAAAGCCTGGAAACTTCATAACAGCCTTGGAAACTATGAGATGTGTGGAGGATCTGGCAACTGAAAACAGGCCTGTAATCCACATAACGCATTGTCAATTCAGTGCCTTCAAGGGAGATGATTGGAGAACACTAGAGTCAGGTGCGGAGGAAATTGCAAACTATGTCAACAACCATTCTCACGCGACAATGGACATGGGTCAAGTAATATTCACGGACACGACAACTATGACCGCTGACGGGCCATTCCAGTATATCCTTTATGGCCTTACTGGAAACAAATGGGTAAACCATGATGTAGAAACCGAAACAAGCGCAGGCATCGTGCCCTTCCATTACCGCCACAAAAGCTATGTTCATGCAATCCAATGGTCAATAGGCTTGGAACTTGCTTTGCTGATTAAGAACCCCTGGAAGATATTCATGACGACAGACCATCCGAACGGTGGTCCCTTCACCGCCTATCCAAAGATTATCGCTTGGCTAATGAGTAGAAAAGCAAGAGAAGTAACTCTGAAAAAGATTAATCCACGAGCAAAAAGCAGAAGCCTCCTCCCGTCAATAGATCGTGAGTTAGGGTTCTATGAAATTGCAACCCTGACGAGGGCTGGACAAGCTAGAGCTTTAGGTCTTAAGAATAAAGGGCATCTAGGCATCGGAGCAGACGCAGACATAGCCATATTCAATGTAAATCCGGAAACAACAGATACATCAAGAAAATACAAGACTGTCAGAAAAGCGTTCAGAAGAGCTGCATACACCATAAAAGCTGGAAAACCTGTTGTCAAAGACGGAGAAATATTGAAGCACATTGACGGATGCACAATGTGGCTCGATGTACAAGTCTCAGAACCTACAAGAATAACGGACGAAATGAAAAAAAGATTCAAGGAATACTGGACAGTTGAATATGAAAACTATCCTGTGAATGAAGACTATATGAGAATTTCACAACCGATAGCTATCAAGGCCGGTGTCTAAGTGATAAACTTACACTGCACCAGAGAACTAAAATTTCCCATAATAGCGGAATGCATAAGTCCAGACATTTTGCAAGGCAAGACAAGGCAAGAAATAGAACAATTGGAATTTTGGGAAGGGAACAAACAGAAGCATCTTAGTGAACTGTTCAAGATCGACGAAGCCGAAGCGGAAAGTCCACCTGAGAGCATCATCATAACTGTCAATGGAGACGTGAGCAAAGTCCGAAGAATCGGGTCAGGCATGAAAGGTGGAGAAATCATAATCAACGGCGATGCAGGTATGCATCTGGGTGAAGAGATGAAGGGTGGCAAAATAACCGTGTACGGCAACGTCGGCGGATGGACTGGCGCGATGATGAAAGGTGGAATAATAGAAATTCACGGAAATGCCGGTGACTATCTAGGTGCACCCTATCGTGGAAGCAGTAAAGGCATGCACGGCGGAAAAATAATTGTTTATGGGAACGTCGGAAACGAAGCTGGGGCTCACATGAAAAAGGGCATAATCAAGATCTATGGAAACACAGGTCAATTTTTAGGCTTCCGTATGCAAGGGGGAACAATTTACGTTCAAAAGGACTGCGAAGCAAGAGCCGGAGCATGCATGACTGATGGCAAAATCGTCGTCAAGGGCTTTCTAGAGTCTGTTCTGCCAACGTTCACGATAGACAATGTCAGAGCGAAAGTAAAAATTGAAGAAGACGAGCCGACTGAAGGGCCTTTCTACGTTTTTCTTGGAGACCTTGCGGAAAATGGAAAAGGCAAACTTTATGTCTCCAAAGAGAAAAATCCACATCTAAGCTACCACGAGAAATTTCTCTGAGGGAAACTCTTGAAAAAGCCCCTGAGCGTAAATCGTCTAGCATGGAAACTAGTACAGAAACTATTCGAAGATCCAAATCTTTACGGAGTGAAAGTTGAGAAAACAAAATCCGGAGCTACGATTGTGGACGCAGGGATAAAAGCTAAAGGAGGTTTTCAGGCAGGTAAACTCATAACTGAAATCTGCATGGGCGGGTGTGGAAAGGCAGAAATAACTCACAAAAAATATGGTGAAATGGAACTTCCTTCAATATTCGTCTACACAGACCACCCGGTCATTGCAACTTTAGGTTCGCAATATGCAGGCTGGCAAATAAAAGAGGAAGGCTGCTTTGCAATAGGCTCTGGCCCAGCAAGAGCATTAGCTCAAAAGCCGAAGGAAATCTGCGCAGAAATCGGGTACAAGGACGATTTTGATAAGGCCATTGTAGTTTTGGAAACTGATAAGCATCCGCCAGAGAAAGTGATAGAACGCCTTGGAAAAGACTGCAAGGTTTCATCAGAAAATATCGTAGTAATTCTGGTCCCAACAACCAGCCTGGCTGGCGCGACTCAAGTTTCAGGCAGGATAGTTGAAACTGGAATTCACAAACTTAGAAGACTTGGACTGGACCCCAATGTAATTCTGTACGCTTGGGGCTGTGCACCAATTCCGCCGATCCATCCGAAATTTGCAAATGCAATGGCTAGAACAAATGACGCAATCCTCTATGGCGGAACAGCTTACTATATTGTTGAATATGCTAACGAAGAAAAACTGAGGGAAATCGTAAAGAAAGCCCCGTCAATAGCGTCTGAAGCCTATGGAAAACCTTTCATAGAAATCTTCAAAGAAGCAAAATATGATTTCTATAAAATAGACCCAAATCTCTTTGCACCTGCAATTATTATCATAAACAACTTGAAAACCGGCAACATATTTGAAAACGGAGAAATCAACGTTGACGCACTGAGGAAATCATTTGGCTTTGCTAGCTAACGCAGCTCGTCAAACTGGTTTTTCCAGTTTTGAGGAATGAAAGAATCTGAGGATGAATTCTCTGAATCCAATGTTTCCTGCGAGTGCGCCCATTAGAAGGCTCATTACCGTTATTTCTATCCATGCTTTTGGAATGACTAGAGGTATCATGAAATCCATTGAAAATGGCAAGACAAGCGTTACTATGTATAGAAAGTAGAGAATGGTGTAGATAGACTCCGGAACGTAAGACAGAAGCGTTACAGGAACAGCTAAAATGGAATGGCGGCCACTGTTGCCTATTCCCAGTCTTTTATAGAGAAAACCAGCTGCCAGACCAGTCATTGCCTTGCCAAGCGGCACCCCTATAAGAGAAAGCAGTCCGAGCCCGCCCAACACATAGCCAAAATAATAACCAGCGTAAATGCCGCTCAGAAATCCAACCATAGCGCCTACGTATGGTCCACCAAAGATAGCCGCTACAAATGTTGCGATATGAGACAGATCCAACGCTGCACCACCTTGTCCCACAGCACTCAGCACGGGTGCAATATTCAGTGAGATTGCTGAGAGAGTTATTCCCAAGGCACTCATCATCGCAATGAATGCTGTCTGTTTCGCATTCATACTTTTCATCTCCAAAGCCTTGTGATGATAGTCTAGGATTGTTATTTAAGAGTAACTACTCAGAAAGGAGTACACACCGCTTCCTATCTTGAAAGATAAATATGCCTTGTGCATATTTTCTACTGGGAAAGCCATTGTCTGATGTAGTAAAACTCTCTTCAAAAGACATCAAAGGCTGGCTTGAACGCGAAACCGGACCAATTTTTATTCCAGCCCATGCGAAAGCTCAAAGACTGCTTGACGAAATGCGCAAAACCCTTGAGAATCTGACGGAAGTTTCAAAGATGCTCCTAGACAACAGTGGAAAAGAGATTGAAAAACGAAATATGAAGACTTACCGCAGAGCTAGGGCCTTGAACAAGCTGGCACGTTTATTTCTAGATCGAATGCGCCTGATAAAGGTTCCAGACCAAGTCTCCTATGATAGCTTCGGCAAATTTGTCCAAGAAACGCAAAAGGCATTTGCAGTCACTGATGTTGATGTTAGAAATTGGTTTCCGCGGATTTCCCCATTCTTCATTCTGGACAGGCGAAAATTCCTAGTGATTTTTGAAAAAGCAAAAGAATCGCTGAAAGATCTTAACAATTTCCTAGTGAAAGAATATGTAAAAACTAAAACATTGGAAGAAACATTCCAACTCATCGACAAGCTACTAGCAATCGAACAGCAGCTAACAAATCTCAAGGAGCAAAGAACAAGAACTCAGAATGAGAAGGCTTCAACTGAAATGCAAATAGCTAAAACAAAACAAAAAATGGTCGATTTGAAAAGCAAAGGAAGCATCAGCCAACTGAATCAGACTAGCGTAGAGATAGATGCACTTTGCTTGGAAGTAAAAAACAGTTTTCGGCATCTTCAAAAACCGTTCATCAAGCTCCAATCACTTGCAACTCACGGCGAAGGAAGCGGACTAACACCTGAGGAACTTGCCAAACTCGGTGAATACTTGGAAAATCCATTCGATGCTTTTTCCACTGAAATTTCAGGGCATCCTCTGCTAAGACAAATACTCCTGAAATTGGATCGCTCAATTTCCGAGGGAAAGTTAAAACTGAAACCGGAAAAAACACGAAAAGCAGAGCATGCCATGAACAACATTCTTAACAAAAACTCGTTAGCAAATCTTCATCAAAAATGCACAAATGCGATCACCCGAAAAAACAAGCTTTCAACATCTGAAGAACTAGCAACGATGCAGCAAGATCTGTCAAAGCTTCAAGAACAGTTGGAAAACCTAGCTAGAGCAAGGGGAATTGTTGAGACTGAAGAAAATTCAGTGCAAAAAACCGTTAACGAAACATCAGAAAGAATTCGCAATCACAAGACCGAAATAGAAAAGAACATTCTCAGCTTCATGGGCAAAAACATCCGCATAGAATAGCCTGAGGCCCTTTATTTGCAAATCAGCGTCTCGCAAATCGTCAAGGAAGCCTTGGAAATTCGAGGTGAAGGTCTTATTAAACTGGTTGAAGAAGCTAAGCACTTACTTGAAATGGAGAACGGAAAAGTTGGCAACTTCAACATCGTAGGAAGGCTTGTTAAAATTAAGCCTTCAGGCGAGGCGCTGGTCGTTGGAGACTTGCATGGAGACCTTGAGAGTCTGATTCAGATTCTGCAGGAAAGCAATTTTCTGCAGAAAATGAGTCAAAGCGCTGATTCGGTTATGATCTTTCTCGGAGATTATGGCGACCGGGGCGAATACTCCGCAGAGGTCTATTACACCGTTCTAAAACTGAAATTGCTTTGTCCGAAACAGATCGTTTTAATGCGCGGAAACCATGAGGGTCCAAAAGACTTGATGCCTTCCCCACATGATTTGCCAATGCAGTTTCAAGCGAGATTCGGCAAAGAACACATCAAGGCATACAGCATGATTCGCGAACTGTTTGAACATCTTTATAATGTCGTATTTGTTAGGGAGCGTTACTTGATGGTTCACGGAGGTTTGCCACAAGGAGCGAACACGATTGAGGATTTGGCATACGCCCATTTATCGCACCCGAAAAAAGCCTTCTTGGAGGATATGCTTTGGAGTGACCCGGACGAAGCAGTTGAGGAAGTGTATGCGTCGCCCCGAGGAGCGGGAAAAAATTTCGGCATAAACGTAACAACGGAGGCCCTGAAGAAATTTGGCGTCAAAATTCTGATCAGAGGGCATGAGCCTTGTGAAGAAGGCTTCAAAATTAATCATGATGGTAAGGTTCTGACCTTATTTTCACGGAAAGGCTCACCATACTTCAACGCTCATGGTGCTTATTTGAATGTGAAGCTGTCTGAAAAGTTTGACAATGCGGAACAACTAATCCCTTTCATGCACAAATTCTAGATCTCTACCTAAGCACGGAAACTTTAAGAACAAAGCTAAGTAGCATTTTCCGCAGACTCAATCGTACAGAAGGTTTCGTTTTTGAAGATTGGAATTCTGACAAGAAACCGAAACTCGTACAGTTCAGCTCAGCTTCAAGAAGCCTTGGACAAGCGGAGTGTTTCACATTCATGTTTCAGCTTTCCAGAATTGATCGCACGTGTTGGATACAAGCCCTTCCTCAAGGTTGGCAGCCTCAACATCAGAGAGGAGCTGGACGCTCTAATAGTCCGACCAATTGGGCGGGGCTCGCTTGAGGAATTAGTTTTCCGAATGGATGTTCTTTATCGGCTTCAACGATTAGGTTTGCACGTGATAAATCCGCCTGAAGCGATTGAACACTGTGTTGACAAATACGACATCCTTGCAATTTTGGAAGAGAACGGCTTACAGGTGCCACGCACAGCGGTGACTGAGAACATTGACGAAGCCCTAAAAGCTTTCAAAGAGCTGGGCGCAGACGTTATCGTCAAACCAATATTCGGCTCTCGAGGAATAGGCGCCACAAGAATTAATGATCCAGAAGTTGCCTCCACAGTCTTCAGGGCTATAAGGTTTTACCATGGTCTGATCTATCTTCAAGAGTTTGTGCATCACGGTTTCTCTGATATTCGTGCGTTTGTCGTCGGCAACCGCGTCATTGCCGCAATGCGACGTATCGCGGAAGGCTGGAAAACCAATTATAGTCAAGGGGCTCGCCCTGTACCGATAGACCTTGATAAGACACTTGAAGAGATGGCTGTTAAATCAGCCAGTCTCATCGAATGCAAGATAGGCGGTGTAGACATCTTGGAAGGTCCAAAGGGACCTGTCGTTGTTGAAGTTAACAGTCAACCCGGATGGAGAGGCCTGCAGTCGGTGGCGAAGGTTAACATTGCCGATGAAGTTGTGAATTTTGTCCTATCGGAACTGAAGAAGTGAACATCATGTTGAAAGTTGAAATTGTAAGAATTGATGTTTCAAACCAAGAAGCTCGGAAAATGACTGATTATGTCGCACAAGAGAAGCCGTTCTACGTATTCCTAAACCGAACTCATTACGCAACCATTTATTGTTCACCTTCCAACCTGAAAGAACTAGCAGTCGGACATGTCCTTTCCGAAGGAATTGTGGAAACTATTGAAGAGATTCAAGAGATCAACCTAGAAGCCGAAAAAGGAGTCTGTCACGTCAAACTTATGCCTCAAGTTAATCTAGAAAAGAGGCTAAAACTCTCAAAGCATTTTTCCCGCGTAATTCTTTCTGCCTGCGGAACCAAAGCACCTTACCAACCCTCAAGGAGGCTTGCTAAGATCAGATCAAACCTAAAAGTCAAACCTGAAGTAATACTGAACTCCATCAACAGCTTAAACTTCATCGCCAAGATTTTCCGAAAAACTGGCGGCGTGCACGTTGCCGCAATCTACAAAGTTGACGGAACTCTCGTAGCCTTCGCTGAAGACGTTGGTCGCCACAACGCCGTCGACAAAGTAATCGGCATCACATCACAGAACAAGATACTTCTAGGCAACTGCTTTCTAGTCTTAAGCGGACGGCTAACAGGAGATATAGTTTTTAAAGCGGCAAGGGTTGGCTTACCACTTGTAGCCTCCTTAGCTGCAGCAATAGATTCCGGCATTACTATTGCTAAAGATGTCAACTTGACCTTAATCGGATTTGTGCGAGGAAAACGCATGAACGTCTACACTTCTCCAGAAAGGATTCTCCAAAAAGAGAGGACTAACCGATGTTAATTGAAAAAGTTCCCGTCATCAGTTCAAAAATCATTGTGTTTCCAGATAATCTGAAAATAACCGAGTATGTTCTATCCAACAGCAACTTTGCCGAACGTCAAAGATGCCTTTTCCCATTATTTGTTTCTAGGTGATCAATTTTTACGGTCAAGTCTAGGAACCTAGCTAGTTTGTCAACTAGTTGCCTTTCGTTCGCGCTGATTCCGGTTCCTAGATCATTTGCAAGTTTTGAGCCGTAATACGCAGTCGCTAGGAACGTGTTGGCTAACCTTACACAGCTTAGAACTGTTTCTAGTTTACCTAGATGAAGATAAAGTGTAACGTCATTTATTATCAGGACTTTGGTGGGATTTTGAATGAACGTGTTCAGCAATGGTTCCATGTTTTCTCTATTCAATTGTGCATAGTGCAACACCTGTTCAGGTGATTGCCCTGCTAATCTGGGAGTGTAAACGTTTTTTGGTGAAAGATGTCTAACGACACTGCTTATCTCTACGTAATCGGTAAGCTCCCCGCCAATTGCGCCGGCCTTTCGTGGAGCTAGATCAATAACGGTTATTTCTTCAGGATTTATCAACGTTGTCAATTCTTGAAATAGCTTGGCTGCCAACCTGGTTTTGCCAGAGCCAGCTTCGCCAAGTATTAGCACTTTCTTGCCTAGGATGTCTATGCCTTTCAAAAGCGTCTTCTGTTCATTTCTCCCCAAACAAAGTCTCCCTGTTTATTCCCACTCTGTCCAAAACTAGAAGAATCATGAACCCCATTATGCTTCCAGGCACGCTACTTAAGGCCCAACCTGACCCGAAGATTAGAAAGGCAAATAGAAATCCTTCTTTTGCTGTCAAATTTAAGAGTTGTTGAAGTCCTAGCCAAGGGGCGAGCAGAAAGAGAGCAAGCGGCGCACCTATTAAGACCGTGCCTATCGGTTCTGTAAGAGCCGATGCTAGACGCTTTTTTCCGCTTAGCTTAAAGCGTCTAAGAATCCAGTAAACAACACCAACGACTATGGCGCCAGGTACCCCGCCTGGGAATGCGTAGACAGTGCCTGTTCCCAGCATATTTCTGATCGTTCCTACAAAAACAGCTGCAATAGCCCCCCAGTAGGGACCTGTGAGCACTCCTAAAATTGCGTTAATCATATGCTGTGTTGGGTTCGCTTTAGTGCCTAGGAATTCAAACCAAGCGAAAGGCGATATAGCTGTTCCTAAGGCCGAAAAGACCGTGACTAACGCCAGCTTTTTGACATGAATCATCCCTGCTTTCATATTCATGCCTCTTTCACTTCCTTCGCAATCTGTACGACAAGCTTCGCTAAATCATAGGCTTGCTCGCCAAAAACTACAATCATCGGCTCTTTTCCGATGTCGCCTCTGTGATAGATCACGTCTGGAGCTTTTCCAACCTTGCTTATAGCCTCCTTTACTCCCCACGGGATAGTCATCCCTTCGATCATTTTAATCTCTTCAGGTTCCTTTGCTCGGTCATAAAAAGAGACAACAAAGCCACGCTTTTTCAGAAGCTTAAGAACTTTGTCTGAAAATTTCAGGTTAACCGCTGCCCTCTTCCTTCTGTCAAGCTTGGCAATTTCAATTATGTATTTGGCTAAGTGAGAAGAACATGCGAATTTCGGACTACCAATTGCTCTTGCGCCTTCACATGTTTTTACAATTCTGCCTTCTATGGCGGCTACGTCATCGATGGTTTCCACGTAGGGAATTGCCATTGCGATGTTCATGCCTACTTCAGGAACAAGCGTTACAACCTCAGAGTTTGTTTCAAGCAACGTTTTGGCTTTTTCCAAGTTTATCAAGACATCGTATCGCGAAGATTCACGGTAGAGATGGGCCATCGGGTTTACTGGACCATAGCCTTTTCCAATGTTTAAGCCAAACTTTATGCTTAAAGTCACAATTCTCTTTGCTTTTTCAACCGCTGTGGGTATGTCTGTTTTCTTGGCAAGTTCAGCTGCAATGGCTGCTGAAAAGCTGCAACCTGTTCCATGTGTAGTCTTCACGTCAAGTCTGGAAGTGCTGAACTTCTTAGTCTTGCCTTCGTAATAGAGAAGATCAACTACTTCGCTGCCCTCTATGTGTCCGCCCTTTATGACAACGGCTTTTGGTCCCATTTCAGAAATTTTTCTAGAGACAATTTCAGCATCTCTTAAATTCTTAATTTCTATATCAACTAGTCTCTCAGCCTCGAATCTGTTAGGCGTTATCACTGTTGCTTTCGGCAAAAGATAATTTTTCAAAGCCTCCACAGCTTCCGGTTTCAGGAGACGCGCCCCGGACTTGGCGATCATAACAGGGTCAACAACTAGCGGAAAATTGTGTTTTGAAACTTCAGAAGAAACAGTTCTGATTATTTCCTCAGTGTGAAGCATTCCTGTCTTTCCAGCGTCGATGCCTAAATCTTCAGCAACTGCTTCAATCTGCTTCCGAATCATTTCTGGTTTCAAATCTTCGACAGCCGTAAGCGAATAGGTGTTCTGAGCTGTGACAGACGTTATTGCTGTTGTGCCATGAACACCTAGAGCTGCAAAGGTTTTGAGGTCCGCCTGAATTCCAGCTCCACCTCCGGAGTCGCTTCCAGCTATCGTTATCGCCACAGGGATTTTGCCATACGCCTTTTCCATTCTAGGTCACCTTCTCAAGTACGTAAAGCGTGACCGCTGAACCTATAAACGATGGTATGCTTGAACCCCAAGCTGTATAGTTATACAATATAAAATACAGAATTACTCCCACAAGCCAAGAAACCACTGGTTTAATCCTCAAACTTTTGGCTGAAGAATAAAACTCTTCCAGACTGTATTGTTTTCTTTTGATGATGTAGAAATCCACAGCGACCACGCCGAGTAGAGGCACAAAGACCGCTCCAATGTAGAGTAGAAAGCTTTGGTAGGCTGACTGCCAGTTCTCAGGTATCAAGCCTGCCAAAAAAACACTTATTGCAGTTATTGCGATGATGAGTTTCCATTGTTTGGATTTGGGCGATACATTTTGCACTGAAACGGCACCAGAGTATATGTCGGCAAAGCAGTTGTCAGTTTCATCCACTAATAAAATGGTTAAGGCCAAACCTCCAAATGTAATAGAAATTATTGAGGAGATTATGCTTTTTCCCGGATACGCTAAGACAAGTATGGCCCCCAGAGCATAAAACCAAGAATTTGCGAAGGTGTAGCCTGATAGCGTTCCAAGAATGGCTCCTTTCTCGCTTTTTGAAAATCTGTTATAATCGGATACGAGCGGCCACCATGATATTGGCATGGCTATGACTAGGTCAAGAGCTAATGCTATGGGTAAGGAACCGTCTCCACTAGATGCAAAGAACTGTGAAAAGTTGGAAAGTACGATGTAGGTGATGAAAACCGCGGTTCCATAGGTGAACCATATGGCAAACTTCTCAAGCCAATGTCTTACAACGATTAGAGGGCCTCCAATGCTTAGGATCATGCACCAAACTGCAAAAGCGAGAATCCAAAAGTATATTGTATACGAACCTAGAAATTGCCCAGTAATGAGCATGGCTGAATTAGCCATTACGAGTATTTCGAATGATGCCCATCCAATAAGCTGAACAACATTAAGTGTCGTTGGCACATAAGATCCCTTCAGCCCTAAAACTGCTCTCAAGCTAACCATTGTTGGTATACCGTATTTGCTTCCCAATCCACCAGCTAAGGCTAACATAAGAGAACCTATTATTGAGCCTATCAGGGCAACAACAATTGCACCGAGAGCGGATAGACCTGGGACAAGCAAACCGCCAGCTTGAAGCACAAGCAAACCTACTGCCAAGCTGGACCATAAAACAAAATAATCAATAGAGCCTAAGATTCGTTTGTCTTGCGGTACTGGTTCTGTTCCCCATTCGGGAGGCATCTTAGGAGACAATTCCACTATGCACCTCTAGAAATTCCAGAAAACTAGGTTTTCGACCTCTGAAAAGATTCTTCTTTGCACATTTGTACATCCCTCCGCCAGCATTATCTGGGTCAGGTTCCATGGGTCGACGGTGTTCAACCGTCCTCTCAGCCGGGTCACAATCCCAGCTCCCCTAAACCTTGAGGGATAATTGTTATTTATCGGTATATTTATCTTTCCTAGGCATAGTTCAAAAGTTACGTTAGGATGCGGTTAGAAAAAAATGAAGAAACTGCCAAAGCAGCTTAACATTTTGGAGATTGAGAAGAAATGGCAGAGTAAATGGGAAGAAATGGGAGTATATCATTTCGACTGGCACGACGTGAAGCGCCCTGTATTCAGCATTGATACTCCTCCGCCATATCCTTCAGGCGAATTTCATGTGGGATGTGTTCTCAATTGGACTTACTTCGACATAGTGGCCCGATACAAACGGATGGAAGGCTATAATGTTCACTTTCCACAAGGGTGGGACTGTCACGGTTTACCTGTAGAAGTGGAGGTCGAAAAAAGCCATGGAATCAAGAAAACCGATCTTCCGCCAGACAAGTTTAGAAAACTCTGCGAAGAACTTGTGGACAAATACATTGGCATCATGAAGGAAGCCACCACGCGTCTCGGATACTCGATAGATTGGACGACAGAGTACAAAACAATGAATCCTGACTATTGGAGACGAACTCAGCTATCATTTGTTCTCCTTTACAGAAAAGGCTTCATCTATCGTGGAACTCACCCGGTAAACTGGTGTCCGAGATGCGAAACAGCCATAGCCGATGCTGAAGTTCAGTACGAAACCAGAAGCGCGAAGCTTCATCATATTAAATTCCAACTCGAGAACGGCGGCTATTTGGAAATAGCAACAACAAGACCAGAGCTGATTCCAGCATGCGTAACGGTGGCAGTAAACCCGGAAGATGAACGTTACAAACAATACGTTGGAAAGAGAATCCATGTGCCAAAAACCAACAGGACAGTTGACGTGATAACCGATGACCTTGTAGATCCGAGATTTGGAACCGGCGTTGTCATGATATGCACTTACGGAGACAAGGCAGACGTGAAGAGCGTTGTCAAACATAATCTTCCGGTCATAATGTGCATTGACGAGAAAGGAAGAATGACCAAAAACGCTGGAGAATATGCAGGCATGAATACCGAAGAGGCTAAAAAGGCCATAACCGAGGACCTCAGGAATGAAGCGCTGGTGGGAAAAACCGAAACAATAAGCCAAGAGGTAAGTATTTGCTGGAGATGTAAGACTCCAATAGAAATCCTTGAAATAGAACAGTGGTTCATGAAAACGCGTGTTCTAACCGATCAAGTCGAAAAGAACGCTTTGGAAATTAAATGGTATCCTGACTACATGAAATACCGCTTAGTTGACTGGGCGAAGTCGCTTGAGTGGGACTGGGTAATATCGCGGCAAAGAGTATTCGCGACGCCGATACCAATATGGTACTGCAAAAAATGCAACGAAATAATTCTGGCTGAGCCAGATTGGCTGCCAATAGATCCGCGCATCGAGAACCCGAAAGTTGACAAGTGTTCCAAATGCGGGTCAAAAGAGTTCAAGCCTGAGAGAGATGTTTTTGACACTTGGTTTGACTCGTCCATAACTTGTGCAGTCCACGCTGGTTGGCCTGACAAAACAGATTGGCGAAGACTTTTTCCAGCTGACATGCATCCTTCAGGTGTGGACATTATTCGCACTTGGGCATACTACTTAATGGTTAGGCACTTGGCACTTTTCAACGAAAAACCTTACAAAAGTTGCCTAATCAATGGCATGGTTCTTGGATCTGACGGACGCGAAATGCACAAGTCCTTAGGCAATTACGTGGCATCTCAGGACGTTCTATCCAAGTATGGTGCAGACGCCACGAGACAGTGGGCCGCCGGCGGCGGAGCGACAGGTTCAGACATACTTTTCCGTTGGCCAGATGTGGAATACGGCTGGCGGTTTCTTATCAAACTCTGGAATGCTTCATGCTTCGTAAGCAACTTGTTGAAAGACTTCGCGCCAATTGAAAAAGCAGAGCATTCGCTTCAACCTCTGGATACGTGGATCTTAAGTAAAGCTGAAAAGCTGACTGAGAAAGTGACCGATGCTCTGGAAAACTGTCAGTTCAACATAGCATTAGAAGAAACGCGTAACTTCACTTGGCATGTCTTCTGCGATTATTACATCGAAGCTGTGAAAGACAGATTATACAAGCCAGAAATCTACGGACAAGAAAAGAGAAGAGCAGCGCAATACACGCTATACACAGTTTTGCACAGGATTCTTCAGCTTCTGGCACCAATGATACCACACGTGGCAGAGGAAATTTTTCAGATAATGTACGCGGAAGAGAAAGGATACAAGAGCATACATCTATCTCCTTGGCCAAGTTTTGATAAAAAGCGTATTGATAAAGAAGCTGAAAAGCGCGGGGACCTGATAATGGCAGTTATAACTGAAGCTCGCAAAGAGAAGGCTGAAAAGCATCTGCCACTAAACGCGCAAATCAAGAAATTGACAATCTACGCTGGAGAAGAGGATGCGGCAGAAATAATTGCGCAGGGCCGGGAGGATATTTCTGGCACAATAAAAGCCGCGAACATTGAAATCTTGTCAAGAAAGGGTGAAGGACGGGCAATCAACTCATACAACATTCACTTCGTTGCTGAATACTAAAGTCAAGCTTTTGGAAGCGATAAAGAGTGAAAAAACTTGGAGTAATAGGTTGCGGGGCAATCGGCACCCTTATCGCTGAAGCGGCTGAAACCGGAATCGTTGAATGTGACGAGTTAGTTCTCTACGATTATAACACAGAGAAGGCAGAGAAGCTTCGCAAATCGTTGCATCTCCCAGTCAGAGTGGTCAAAAGCGTTGGCGAGATGATCAAGCTTAACCCTGCAGTTATCGTTGAAGCAGCATCACAGCAGGCTGTGAGGGCGCATATTAATGAAATCTTGGCAAAAAAAGTCGAGATAGTCGTTATGAGTGTCGGTGCTCTCCTAGATTTAAACGTGAAGAGCGACAGGGTTCACATACTGGCTGGAGCTATCGGCGGATTGGACGCCATTTCAACCGCTGCGTTAGCAGGAATCGATGAAGTCATTTTGACCACAAGAAAGAATCCCAAGACCTTGGACACGGATAACCGACAAGAAGAGTTAGTGTATGAAGGAAGTGCTCAGGAGGCCGTTAAGCTTTTCCCAAAAGAAATGAACGTTGCTGCCACTTTGGCTTTGACTGTTCAACCTGAAAAAGTGAAGGTGAAGGTGATTTCAGACCCGAAAGTGGATAGAAATGTGCATGAAATCAAAGTCAAATGGAGATATGGCGATATGTTTTTGAAGTTTGAGAATGATCCGCATCCGGAAAATCCGGGAACAAGCGCGCTTGCAGCGTGGTCTGCAATAAAGTTGCTGAAAGAACTTTTGGAAAAATGCGTCTAGCTCAGGGTCTCAAGCCTGTTCCTATATCCACCCAGAGTTTTTCGCCGATTTTTTGGTAGCCAATCTTTTCATACACCTTAATGGCTGAATAATTGTCTGACCTCACAAACAAGGCGGCTGTTTCGGCTTTTCTTAACGCTTCTTTTGTAATGGCAGACACAGCTAAAGTTGCGTGACCTCTGTTTCTATGTCTTGGTTGTGTGTAGACTCCACCTATCATCCAAATCTGCGGTAATTGGAGAAAGGAACCAGCATAAGAAACCAGTCTGCCCTTTAAGAATAATCCGTAGACTGGCATTTTGGTTATCCATTCAATATATTTCTTTAGGGCTCTCTTCGGGCGGTCTTTTCGATTTGAAACAAGTTCGGCAAGCCTTAAGGCATCATCCTCAGTGTTCAACCGCCTCACAAACTCTGATTTATAGTAATGAGCTTGATCTCTTCTAACCAGCATCCAATTTTCAATATAATGCTTTTCGTTCTGAAATTTTCGCTGTACACTTGGTATAAGATTTGGCGGAGTGTGGATAATGAAATTGTTTTGGGGTGCATACTCAATTAGTGCTTCAGCTACGCCTTCTTCGCATTCTAGAATTATGCTTGGAACATCCGTGGCGGTGTAAATGAGAATGTATCCTTTGAGGTTGCCATTCTCGAAAGCTGCATACATTGTTGTGTGTTGTGGGTCGTGTTGAATGTCGTAGAATGCGAAAACATGTCTGATTACGTCTGATTTTAGGAAATCAATTATACGTTGCTTGTTGGCTTCATTGACTTTCTCAGTTTTAAACATCAAGTTCACAGCTTTTAGCTTCCGTTTCTCATAACATTCTGGACTGTTGATGGAACTTCGCTCAGAGACTGAACAAAATAGTCTGCTTGACGATCCGCTTCTTCTACAGGGTTCCGTTTGACAATGATAGATATTCCGTTGGCATTCTTCGCGGCTAAGAAGTCAAGAACCAAAAATCCAACCATAATGAAGTTCTTTGCGCAAAGCCTCTTGATAGCCAGCAGTATGCCTTCCGGGTCTGGTTTCAGGTTCTCCACATCTTCCCGAGTAATGATCACGTCGAAATATTTGTCTAGGCCATGTAGCTGGAAAACTATGTCTACTGCTTCTCTTGAGGTATTGGCAACCAATCCCATTTTTGTTCCTTGCTTTTTTAGCTCTTCAAGGGTCAAGAGAGTTTCTGGGAAAAGCTTCGAATTCCTCGCTGCATCCAACTCATATTCCTCAAGGAATCTTGTCATTTCCTCACGAAATTTTTGAGCGTCTGTCTTGCTGAAATTCTTTTTAACGTATTCCGAAGCTTTGTCACGCATCAAGGTGGATCGTTCGATTCGTTCTAACATACTCGGTGGGATTGCAAGCTCTATTAGTTTTCTTCTGGTTTGAAGTCTAAATTCTAAAACATGTTCTGAGTCTTCCCATGGAGTCTGGACCAACGTGCCCTCCAAGTCGAATAACATTGCCCAAGTCATTGGGTTATCCTTCGGTTCTCTTGATTTCTTCCATGAGCTTGTCAATTTCTTCTTCTGTGTTGTAGAAATGCGGTGAGACTCTAATGCCATGGGCTCTTGCGGAAACGACTATTCCCTTCTTCTTTAGTTTTTCAACCATCTTTTGCGGTTTGACCGTTTTGAAGTTGACTATTCCAGAACGGCACGATTTTTCTTCCGGCGTCTGAAGTTTGAGGCCTAAGTCTTTAACCGCGTCTATTAAACAGTCTGTCAACTTCATTATTCTTCTCTTAGTGTGATCAGTTCCAAAGCTTAACAGCATTTTCATCGCTTCTGCTGCACCTACAAAGCTTATGGTGCTCGGTGAACCAACTTCAAAGCGGCTTGCAGTCTTTGAAAGGCTCAAGTTCCAAATGTCCCAGAAATCTAATGTGTCAAATATTTCTTGTTTTACGCTTGCCCAACCGACGAATGGTGGTTCAAACTTTTCAATAAGTTCATCCTTGACATAAAGGTAAGCTGCTCCCGGAGGGCTTAACAACCACTTATAGCCTGCAGCCATCAAGAAGTCAACGTCATCTCTTCTAACGTCAATCGGCATTGTTCCAACTGATTGAATTGCGTCAACAATTAGATAGGCCCCATGTTCATGCACGATTTCGCTTAGAACTCGTAGATTATGGCGGAATCCGTTCACGTATTCAACGTGGCTTATTGCAACTGCAACGGTTTTGTCGTCGACAGCTTTCTCCATGTCATCCAGCAAAACTTTCCCGTTAACGTTCTTGACGTAGTGAACTTTCACGCCCAGACTTTTGCGCAGCCAAGGATAAACCACGGAAGGATACTCTAAGTCGGTTGTGACAATTTTCGAACCAGCAGGATAATTAAGCACGTTTGCAGCTATGTTCAATCCCACGGACGTGTTTTCAATGAGAGCTATTTCTCCAGGTTTCGCGCCGATCAATTTTGCGAAGTATCGTTTTCCGCCATCGTCCAATTCGATCGAACTCGTTCCGAAATTCGAATAATCGTTAGCGTACTTGCGAACAGCGTCAGCAACGGGTTTCGGAAGCGGAGATTGTGCAGCATGGTTCAAAAACACCTTATTCTTGGTAACTGGAAATTGCTCACGAACCTTCTGTATATCTTCCATGCGGCCTTCCATCCGATGTTGCGTCAGTAACCCTAAACTAATAGCATTCCACTATTAAAGCCTCAAGTTCCACTTGAGTGCACTTTTTTCAACATTGTCTACATTCTACTTCTTATTGTACACCAGAAATTGCGAAACTGCCGAAGCAAATCCAGTTTTTTCTAAGTAACCTCTTTAATTCGTCAATTGTATTTTCAACAATTTTGCGACAGTGAGCAGGCTCTTCTGGCGCGGTGTAGGGTTCTTTGACGTTGATTTCTTCTAGGCCAATTATGCCAGCTACAAGTGCGTACCAGCAAAGAGGCAAGACTTTAGGATTGTACCCACTCCCGGGCATCAGGACAAGCTTTCCATCGCAGACTTTGTCAGCAGTCTGTCTAACCACGCTGGCTAGTTCAAAGAAGCCTTTAACTGTTAATCCCAAGTCTCCGAGCATGTCTGCAAAATGCGGATCACTTCCACCGTTCGCAATGATAATCTGGGGTTTAAACTCCTCAGCCAAGGGAACAAAGATCTCGTTCAAGGCGTAAAGATACGTGCCGTCGCTTGTTCCAGGCGGTAATGGCACATTAACATTGTAACCTTCGCCTTTCCCTTCACCAATCTGCCACGTAAATCCGGTTCCTGGATAAATCGTCCTTGGGTCTTGATGCAATGAGATGTAAAGCACGGTAGGGTCCCGGTAATAAATGTCGCTTGTGCCATTTCCAAAGTGGACATCATGATCCAAAATCAAAAACCGTTCAACACCGTATTTAGCTCTCAAATATTCAGCTAAGACAGCCACATCATTGAATAAGCAAAATCCTCCGCCGAAATTTCTTCCGGCATGATGGTAGCCGCCACCTATGGAAACTGCCCGCTTCGCTCTGTTCTCAAGGACAGCTCTACCGCATTCAATTGCGCTGCCAGAAATAAGTAGCGCTGCTTCAAGAATTTCAGGAGAAACAGGCGTTTCAATGTCATATGGCTTGTTTTCTTCTGCTAACCGAAAAATTAAATCTACGTAACCTTCATCATGAACCCTCAGCAAGTCTTCCCTTCTCGCTGGTTGGGGTTGAATGAGATCAAAGTCGCGAAGGTTGAGCACTCCCTGGTTTTCAAAAAATTCCATTGCGTTTACAAAGCGATCGCCTCTGAAGGGATGTCCTTCACCTAAATCGTACTGCTTGAATTTCTCATGAAAACTCATTATCACTTTCTCAGTCAATTAAAGGCACTCTCAGACGCAAAATGAGCCTGGATCAATATAAAATTCTGTATCCTGCTGTAGGATCGCCAAGAGCAAAAAAAGTAGGGAAGCTGATGCCGGTTGTTACGTTTCTTGTTTCTCTTCGCTTTTAGCCTCTACCTCAGAATTCTGGGCTTCAGCTGTACATTCTATTTTTTCTACCACGGTCTCTTCTGCGGGCTCATGTGATTCCTTTTCCGCAGCCAATACTGGCTCTTCCAAAAATTTGACTTCTGGCTGGGGGGCTTCATTTCCTCGAGTTTGCGGTTTAATCTCTTGCTGCATCATCACATCGCTATTAGAAAGCTGGTTTACTGCTTCCTGAACAGCGTTTAGCTCTTGTCTTATGGTTTCAAGTCCCATTGAAAGAAGATCAGTTTCATGTTGATAGATTTGCTCGTCTACTTCACCGGTTACGTGTTGGATTTCAAATTTCGCAAAAAGTATCTCCAATGTTTTAATCTGTTCTTCAAGTTCCATCGTCTTAGAGGCCATCTTTTCCAACAAAGCCTTTCGCTGGTTCTCGATTTCCGCCATAGCATCTTCTATCTCTCGATCAAAGAGGCTGTGCGTGGACTGTGAAATCTTGCCAGTGCTTAGCAAATTGCCCAAGGCTTGTCTCTTTTTCTTCGCCAATTCGTATTCTTCGTTTAATCTCCTAAAAGAATGCTTCCACGAGATCAATTTTTGCACCGTGCAAGTATCTACCCTGAAAAGAGCAGATAATCTTTGCTAACATGCAGATATATCGCTAACTGATTAGAACAGCCGCTTTTGCCACTCTAAAAGAGAACTAAGCTTTAAAAACCAAACACCTGGATAACATGTCATAGCCTTAAAAAGTGCAACATCTCCCAGCAGCCGATGAAGCTTCAACCATTCTATGACACGCACTATTCGAATTTGAAATCAGAGCACGCGCACAACATGCCTTACCAATTTGCCTTATAACCTTCTTAGGAGGATCAGGCTGATCGAAACACTAAAGAACATCTTTCCCACATCACTAGACGCCAAAGATAAGGCCCATAAAGGGCCCGTAGCTCAGTAAGGACAGAGCACCGGGCTTTTAGGCTATAAACTCCTGCGTGGAAACCCGGGGGTCCCGGGTTCAATTCCCGGCGGGCCCGCCAGAGCCTTTCCAAACAGGACTTCATAAAGAGCTTTCACGTATCTTCTGGTATTTTGTTTCATAAGGATCTGAAATGCTTGAGCTTGTATTGCCTTACCGTTCGTATTCAAATATGTTTTGAAGGTTTTCTCTTCAGGCTTGAGGTAGGGTTAAAACAGTTCTGCAAATTTGTAGAAAACTGGCCCGTTTCATCGACAAGATTAAATGTTGGATGCACCAAGCATAAAGTTGGATGTGTGAGGAGAGTCGTATGGGCAATTTTTCCCTCTCCTTTCTCCCCTCTACCACTCTCCTCATGAAGGTAACCTATTGGGGTTTCTAAGTTTAAAATAAGTTATGTAAGGTTTTTCTAGAGCAATCTTCTAGTCGTCTTCGTGTTGAGAGAAAGACCAAGATGAAGAACTTCGAGAGAGCTAGAAGTTAAGCACTGTCTAAACCTATGAAGTTTAGGTTATAGTTGAAAGTTCTGAGCAAGAAGCTGAAGGTGATGGAAGCCTTCTCCTTTTCTCCCGCCCTGATCAAACCATAATATGCTGAATCTTATTAAAACCCTTGTTGCCTCTGTTGGCATATATCGGTTTTCATTGTATATCTTGTTCCAAACTCATTTCAGCCACAGTAATCTTCCTTTTAAATTTCCAATGGAAAACTATTATTGACTCAAAATGTTTGACAGAATGATCCTCGATTCATTCCAGACAGTCTTAATTATTTTCTGGTCAGTACTGGCATTCATCATAATTAGTGGTGCTATTTGGATGCACTACATCAAAAAAACAAAATAGCATCAAACAATTTTGAACTGGTTCCTTTGTTTTGTCTGGCTTAAAAGGGTTCTGAGTTGGATAAGCGGTAACAAGGTTTTGAAGTATTATGCTGCTAGTGTGCACTGTGGCAAGAAGCTAGGTACGGTTAGCAAAGAAGATTGACGTTCTGATAGGGATTGTAAGTGTGAGGGTTATCTCTCGAAGGATATGTAATGATCGTGACAAGCTGTCTCAGGAAGCTTTGAGTCGATTGTTAAGCATCTTGAGATGGCTGATAAGTCCAGTAGTATATTGAGTACTTAGCCGGCGGCAATAGTCTGGACTATTGGGCCAGCCAAATTGGGGTTTGACTACGTTGCAGACATTGAACGCCCAGATTTTTGGAATAGGAAGGTATAAGCCGAATGTGAAACGCTGAAAAAATCAGAAACATATAAATTCAGTTTAATTATTTTAGGGATTCAGTCGGGCGGTAGCTCAGCCTGGTAGAGCTTCCGAGTCAGCATAGATCGAATAACTTTAGCTGACGGAGACGCTGTAGATGCCTACCCATGGTAGGTGTCACCCAGCCTACTAGGCGTACATGCAGAAACCGGAGTGTTGCAGGTTCAAATCCTGCCCGCCCGACCATTAGAAAATAGCTGTTAGGTAGACCTTGTTCCATTTTACGTAACTCTGCAAACCTAGGTTTATCTTGAAGTTTGGCGTTGCCATGAGTGCATCCTAAGGTGATTAGAAACGGGCGACGCTAGGAGGTCCGTCAGGAGATTAGCAAGCGTATTGAAGGTTTTTACCGAGGAACAGGATGCAGATGCCTCTGTCGCCTTACTACTGAAAATAGTTGATCAAGACCTTGCGGCTCTTTTTGTGAAGAGAGTTGAGAATCCAACGGATCCTTGGTCAGGACAGATGGCTCTGCCAGTGGAAAACGTATTGCTGAGGAAGAGAATTTGAGGCAGACGGTTGTTAGGGAGACTCTGGAAGAGACAGGTATAAATCTTCTTAAGGGTTGCCGATTCCTGGGCGTAATGGATACCGTAAGATCAGCGGCAAAACCTGAAATGAAGGTTCTTCCCTTTGTCATCCTTCTTGACTATGAACAACCAGTAAAGTTGAGTAAGGCTGCGTTGGAGTGGTTTGCTTGGATTCCGCTGGAAGAGCTTATCAAACACAAAGGATTGGCAAGGTTCAGTTTTGGCGAGTTCCCAGCATACATTGTTGGTAAAAACGTTATTTGGGGATTAACATACAGGATAGTTGAGAATCTGTTTCATGGGCTTGGACAACTGTAGAATGCTGATGCTAACAATTTTGAGAATTAAGCTTAGCATTAAACTGGCTTATCCTACATTTTTTATGAGACTCGCGGATACTGGCGTTGTCAAGAAGATCTTTGCCTTGATGACACGTAGAGGTGATGCAAAGACAAACAGTAGAGAGGATCCAAAGGTTCAAAAAAGAAATGGGAAAATGATTTTATGCCAGTAGTTTGCCGTCTTTCATGACTGCTTTCCCGTCAAGCATCCATGTTGGTTTTGGAATGATGAAGTCTTGATGCAGGTCTGCGGACACTTTGCCGCCCATGTGAGAGTTGTCGCCTATAGCCAAGTGCACCGTACCTTTGATCTTCTCTGATTCAAGAATATTATCAGGCCGCTTCGCATTGGGGTTGGTTCCTATTCCTAGTTCAGCAAGGTTTCTTCTTGAAACGAAAGGCTCTTCTTTTTTCTTGAAATCCAGCAAGCCTCTGAATTCATCGCCGATTTTCCCGCCGCCAATTATTTCGGTCACGTGCCCATCTTTGAATACCAGTATCATCTTTTCTTTAAGGTCTGGATACCAGTTTGGTTCTACCACAAGCTTGCCGTTGGCTGTTCCTTCCACTGGCGCGCAGTAGGCTTCCCCTGATGGTAGGTTGCCCCAGGAGCTTTTCTCTGTGAAGATTCCAGCGTCAACCATGCCTTTTCTGCCTTTCAAGCTGAAAGTGATGTCCGTACCTCCTGGAGAAGTGACTTTTGCTTCATTGGTTTTTGTGATCAAGTCTGCGATCTTCTTTGTTTCCTTGTCTATTTGACGGTAGTCTGAAGCCATCGGTCCGCCTGGGTAAAACATTTCCGCGACGAACATGGGCATACTTGCAACTCTTGCCCCTGCTTTGCAAGCGTTTACTCGAGCGTTCGTGTGGGTCAGCGAGTAGGTGGTTATGGCAATGGCCACGTTTGCAGCCTTCATTTTTTCTTCAACCTCTTTTCCCGGATAGGTGCCATGTTTGCCCACTGACGGATAAACAAAGAACTCAACCTTGTTATCCGGAAACTTTTCAGCAGCAATCTCACAGACCATTTTGGCTAAAAGCGATCTTTCTACAGCTTCTGTCAGTTTTTCGCTGGTCTTTGTCTTCCATTCCTCCGCTGTTGGAACATCATTGACAACAACCACTTTCTCACCTTTTTTGAGCCCCATGTTTACCTTGAGCATGTTGACAACGCCATCAACAAGCTTCCTTTTTTCAATCATACAAGTCACCGCAATATCCTTCATCCATCATATTCGCCAACTAGTTTCATTGAAAAACCTTATAAGATTTCTGCTAAGCCTTTTCAGTGTACGGGAGAATATTTCTTTGACACGTCTCTTTTTGATGGCCAGCGCCCAAAGATGTCTTGGGCCAGAACAAGAACATGTCATTTGTTGAATTATAAAAAACCTTGAGATGCTCTCCTTTCTTTCGGATTGATCAACAATAACTGAAAGCAACTAAGTTGTTAATAAGGGCGCAGGCTTACGTTGGATGCGACCTCCAGAACCTTTGACGTGAAACCCGCCTAAACGGTTTCTGGGGATTTAAGCCTTGAACTGGCAAAGGAAACAAAGAAACGGAAAAATCTGAAGGCAATCACCGAATCCTAAGTCTTAAATACATGCTTTTCAAAAAGAAACCAGCGGTGATCGTTAATTGAAGATCTTATTCATAAATCCAATAGGCACTGATGCTTTCGACAAACATATGTTAAAGACCATTAACGAAGTGAAAAGACCGGATGCGAAAGTCAAAGTTGTTCACCTGAAAAAGGGCCCTGTTCACTTGGAATACCATTATTACGAGCATCTGAACCTTGGCGAAACGCTTGAGTGGGTTAGATGGGCGGAAAAGGAAGGGTTTGACGCAGTTGTCGTAGGCTGCTTCTATGACCCAGGAATCAGAGAGGCCAGAGAGCTCGTTTCGATTCCCGTCGTTTTTCCAGCCGAGACCACGATGCACGTAGCTGCTACCCTTGGGCACAAGTTTTCCATCATAGTTGGCAGACGAAAATGGATTCCCCGAATGGAAAGCAATGTATACATTTATGGACTTGAGAAGAAGCTTGCCTCCTTTAGGACGATAGAATTCACTGTGCCACGAATGGGAGAAGAGCCTGAAAAGCTGAAGAAGGCAATACTCACAGAAGCCCGAAAAGCGATTGAAGAGGACGGGGCTGAGGTCATAGTCTTGGGTTGCACAGGTGAAGCTGGGTTCATGAAGGAATTGATCAAAAAACTAAAGGTTCCAGTTCTAGACCCAGTCGTGACTGCTTGGAAGTACGCTGAGATTATGGCTGACCTATACAGGAAGGTTGGCTTAACCCACTCCAAGCTCTACGGCTTCGAACCGCCGCCTAGCTAACACGAAAATTATATATAATGAACTGGAGTGATAGATAGAGAGCGACAATATAATGGAGGATAAAAATTGAAACGATTTTCTAAAAGTCAAGCTATTACAAAGATGCAGGCTGCTATCGTAGCTATCATTATTATCATAGCCGCAATAATCGGCGCGTATTACTACACAACTACACTTCCAGGCCCGTCTCCTTCACCCTCGCCTTCTCCGTCTCCTTCGCCGTCACCCTCCCCATCACCCTCGCCTTCTCCTTCGCCCTCCCCATCGCCCTCGCCTGTTAAGAGAATATTGAGGGTAGGCATGTCTTGGCCGAACGATATTGATCCGGCTGTTGGCAAAGACGAATGCAGCACCACGAGCTTGTGTAATCTTTATGACCCGCTGGTGTGGCCAACCCCGGGTGGAGGAGTAGCTCCGTGGGTTGCCGAAAACTGGACGATTTCACCGGGCGGTTTAACGTACACTTTCACTATAAGAAAGGGCATAAAGTTTCATAGCGGTCGCAACCTAACAGCGGAGGACGTCGCATTCAGCGTGAATAGGTTGATAACAATAGGTAAAGGGTTTGCGTACCTATTCTCACCTTACATAAATGAGACCAAAGTAATTGAAGGCAACAAAGTGCAGTTTACACTCAAAAAGAGTTTCGGTCCTTTCATGATTTCGATCATGAGGCTGTACATAGTCGACAAGCAGGAAGTTTTGGCTCACATCGCGTCTGGACCATTCGGCGAGCTTGGAGATTATGGTCAAACTTGGCTGATCACGCATGATGCTGGCTCTGGAGCCTACACGGTTATAGATTCAAGGGTAGAGGAATGGTACAAATACGCACTGGTCCCGAATTACTGGGGCTTTGTAGATCCTCTTGCGCCTACAGAGGTAACACAGAGTTGGACGTCGACGGGCGCCCCGTCTACAGAGAGAAACATGATGCTGGCCAAGGAGTTAGAGATAACCGATTCATGGCTTCCTGCAGAGATTCTTGATGAACTGGACGCAGCTTCGGGCATTACTAAGGTCGAATGGGCAGAAATGTCTGAATACTATTTCATGTTGAACACAAAGAAACCGCCATTGGACGACATACATGTAAGAAAGGCCTTAGCATACGCCTGCCCCTATCAGGAGATAATGACGCAGATTTATTCAAGGTATACTCTAGCCACATCTGTCGTGCCCAAGGGGACACCTGGATATACTGATACACACATGTATTACACTAATTTGACTAAGGCCAGCGAAGAGCTTAACCAGTCCAAGTACTACCCAGACATAGTCAACAACCCAGACAAATATACAATCTATTTCCACTGGATCGGTGATGTTCCTGAGAGGGAAAGAGATGCGCTGCTCTTCGCCTCGGAAGTTAACAAGATAGGGCTGAAAGTTCAGCTGGTCAAGACATTTTGGACAAAATGTGTTGAGGAAATGACTGATATCAATGCAACTGGCCACATTTACAACATACTAGTAGCTTCACACTATCCTGAAGCTGGCTCGTTGATAGAAGCAAGATACCACTCAAAGTCTGCTGGCACATGGGAGCAGGGCGAATGGCTTCAAAACGCTACAATTGATGGCTTGATAGAAGATGCCTTGTCAACGATAAACATCAGTCAAAGGTTCACTAAGTACGGGGATCTTCAAAGAATAATAATGGAGATGTGTCCGAGCATATTCATCTATGACTACAAGACTACAGTTGCTCAGCAAGACTACATAACGATTCCAGCTATTCAAGACCCATCCAAAGCCACACTCATAATGGGCTACGACAGGGTTTACAGGCTTTGGCAAGTTCATCCGCACTAGATCTGATAAGAACTCAAGTCTCCTTTTTTTTACATTTACGTCCGAAACACCTCTCACAATGAAAGATTTTTTAAGCACGTAACATTTTCTATAGCTTCAATACCGCAGCGTGAATGTAATGAGGCTTTCGACTTACATAATAAGAAGAGCCATACTAGTGATCTTCTCTTTGATCGGCCTATCCGTACTAGTTTTCGTGTTGGCAAGAGTGCTGCCTGGGGATCCAGCGCGAATGGTGGCTGGAGCTAGGGCCGAAGAGTGGGTCGTTGAACAGTTAAGGAAGCAGCTGAGACTGGATAAGCCGTTGTATGAACAGTATTTCTATTGGGTGGGTGACATCTTTCGCGGAGAGCTGGGTTACTCTATCCTCACTAAGCGCGACGTTGTAACTGATGTGTTGGAATACCTTCCCGCGTCCCTTGAGCTGATATTTCTTGCCGCTATATTTCAATTGATCGGAGCTTTTGCTCTTGGCGTAGTCGCGGGCAGATACTCCTATAAGTGGCCCGATAACATGGTGAGGATAGCTTCTTATGTCGGAATATCAGTTCCGGCGTTTGTACTTGCCATAGTATTTCAGCTTGTGTTCGGTTGGTGGGTTAAATGGTTTCCAATTCAAGGAGTTATAACCTCAGGGATTGAACTGCCCCCGACGGTAACTGGAATGGCTACCTTAGACTCTTTAATCGCAGGTAGAGTTGATACGTTTCTAAACGTGTTATGGCACATGGTGCTACCAGCTCTGGCATTGTGTATGGGAGGAATGCTGCAAGATGCAAGGATAATACGAGCTGGGATGGTTGAGAACAAAGATAAAGATTATATAGCATTGGCGTCAGCTCAAGGCTTACCTGAAAGAACCATAACATTCAGGTATTTGCTTAAACCGTCTGTGATTCCTGCAGTAACGATTATGGGATTGGACATAGCTGCGTTGATGGCCAACGCATTTCTTGTTGAGTCGGTTTTCAATTGGCCAGGTTTCTCCAAACTCGGCATGAGATACATGTTTAACAAAGACCTTAACGGTATAGTTGCGTTGGTCTTGGTTATAGGGGTTATCTACGCTGTAGCAAACATAGTGGTTGACATTGTGGTTGCATACTTAGATCCTAGGATCAGGCTGATGGAGAGGGGCGAGTAGATGCAGATAAGACTGCTTGAGAAAATTAAGCAATTATCTACTAGGTTCGATTTAAGGAGGAAATGGTATAGATTTTCAAGAAGCCCTTTATCCATAGTGGGACTGGTGATTTCTGTCGGTTCAATAGTACTAGCTCTAGCTGCTCCTTATGTGTCCCCCTATCCTCAACATGCGGGTTTATTCACCGACTTCAGGCATGCGCGGTTGCCCCCAAGTTTTACTTACCTGTTTGGCACGGATGAGATGGGCAGAGACGTATTGAGTAGGACTATCTTTGGTTTCCAATACTCTCTCATGATGGCTGCAGTAGTCTTAGCTCTTGTTGTTCCACCAGGAGTCATCTTGGGATTGATAGCAGGATACTACAGGGGAACATGGATTGACTCTGTGGTGATGAGAATATCAGACATGTTCATCGCCGTACCCCCATTGGTATTAGCACTGGCTATAGCTGCAGTGTTAACTCCAAGCCTGGTCAACTCGATGATGGCAGTGTCTTTAATGTGGTGGCCTTGGTACACAAGGTTGACGTATAACACCGCATCGGCGGTGAGGAATGAATACTTCGTTCAAGCAGCCGAGGTAATGGGTGCCAGTTCATTCCACACAATATTCAGAGAAATTCTTCCAAATTGCCTTGGGCCGATCTTGACGAAGATAACGTTGGACGTCGGCTGGGTCATACTCCTCGGGTCTGCGTTGAGTTTCGTAGGGTTAGGCGCTCAGCCTCCGACACCTGATCTTGGCACGATGGTTGCTGGAGGCGGGCAATTCATACATAATGCCTGGTGGATAAGCATATTTCCAGCTGCAGCAATTTCCCTCATAATACTAGGATTCAATCTATTGGGAGACGGAATTCGAGACATGTTCATTGAGGAGGCCAAATAGTCCCATGGAACCCCTCCTGGAAGTGAAAGATCTCCGAATAGGCTTCAAGACCTATATGGGCAAGTTAAAGGTCTTGAATGGAGTAAACTTAACAGTGCATCAAGGGGAAAAAGTGGGAATCATTGGAGAATCTGGCTGCGGTAAGACTACTACTATGAGGGCGATTCTTAGAATTCTAGCCACTAATGCCGTAATAGATGGAGGGGACATACAATTCAGGGGCAACGACGTGCTCAAAATGGATAAAAAAGAATTGACCGAAATGAGAAGAAAGAGTATAACAATGATATTTCAAGACCCGACGGCTGCCCTCAATCCGGTATTTAAAGTCGGAGACCTACTTGCAGACGTTATCAAGTTTTCAGGCAGCCATGACGGTGGAAAACATTCGAAAAAGGAGCTTCGCGAAAAGTCCATAGAGGCTCTCAAGGAGGTTGCGTTGCCTGATCCGGAAAGAGTATTGGACAGCTACCCATTTCAGTTAAGTGGGGGCATGAGACAACGAATCTGTATTGCAATGTCGCTGTCTACAGCCAAGGATCTCCTAATTGCCGATGAGCCGACCACTAACCTTGATGTAACAATACAGGACCAAGTTTTACGCCTTATGAAAAACCTTGTGGAAAAAAAGAATTTATCTGTAATTCTGATCTCCCACGCGCTTGGAACGGTGAGCGGTACCGTCGACAGAGTCTATGTTATGTACGCTGGAAATATGATTGAGGCTGCAGAAACCAAAGAATTATTTTCAAACCCTTGGCACCCGTATACTAAAGGACTTTTAAAATCTGTTCCCAAGCTAACTGGAGCAGGTTTCTCAGAAGGAATAAGAGGAAGAATCGCAGACTACATAAACCCTCCGCAGGGTTGCAGATTCCACCCACGCTGTGACAGTGCATTTGAAATATGCAGAAAGGAGAACCCGCAATTCCTCAACGTTGATTCCAACAACCATAAGGTTGCCTGCTGGCTTTACAGTAAGAGATGAAACTTCATGGAGAAGAATGAAGACCTATTAATTGTAGAAAACTTGACGAAACACTTCAAAACTTCTTTTGGAGTAGTCCGGGCAGTTGACGAAATAAACTTCAAGGTTAAGCCTGGCGAAACCTTCGGCCTCGTAGGCGAATCAGGTTCCGGCAAAAGCACGACCGGCTACGTGATAATGGGCATTTACACACCAACATCTGGGAAGATAATATTCAAGGATAAAGATGTATCAGTGCATGCCAAAAGACGCCCAAAATACTTGAAGAGGGATATGGCAATAGTCTTCCAAGATCCGGCTTCCTCGCTGAATCCTGCAAGAACCGTCAAAGACATAGTAGAAACACCCTTGAAAGTGCACGGTCTAGCAAAAAACCGAAACGAACTTGACAAGAGAGTCGCAGAACTACTTGAAGCTGTAGAATTGCCTCCCAAAGACTTCATGCACAGAAGGCCGCGGGACTTGGGCGGAGGTGAAAGGCAAGCAGTCGCAATCGCCAGAGCTATCGCTACAAACCCCTCTTTCATAGTTCTTGATGAACCCACGTCAGCTCTGGATGTTTCAATTCAAGCAAAGATAATGAAGGTGCTCATGAGGCTTCAGCAAGAACTTAACCTATCATACTTGTTCATAACCCACGACCTAAGCCTCATGAGGAATGTGTCTTCAAGAGTCGCAATAATGTATTTAGCCAAAATCGTAGAGTTTGCGCCGACTGCAGTTTTCTTCCAAAACCCGTTACATCCCTACACGCAGATGCTGCTCTCCTCTGTACCTGTGCTAACTGACGAGGAAGAGAAGCTGAAGCCTAAAGAAGTGACATCAAGGGGTGAAGTCCCAAGCGCCATCAACCCCCCACCGGGCTGTAGGTTCCACACTAGGTGTCCGTTTGCAAGTGAAATTTGCAAGACTAAGGAGCCAACTTTTGTGATGGTTGAACCGGACCATTACGTAGCATGCCACCTCATGTCAAAATAAACCTATCCGCTCACATTCTCTATGGAAAATTATCCATCGTAAGCCCCTTCTAAGTCCTAAGCGTAACGCAGTCGTTGATCATCTACGAATTTCTTAAGTTCTTCATTCAGCCTAATCCTCGAAGCCTTATTCTTAACCCGCGCTAAGCAAAAATATTATTTATGGACTCACCTAGGCCCTAATTATAAGCTCATCTTCCATTGCCCTAATTGCATGAAGAACAGACTCCTACGAAACTTGGCCCCCAGCCTTTCCTACGTAAACAGATGTCCATTGACCGGTTGTTTAAGCATCCTAGAAGGCAATCGAAGCATTTCTTGAAAAGTTTACATAGAACGCGTGAATCTATATCAACATGACTAGCAATGAGTTTGAAAAGTAAACGAGTTCTCTTGGTGTGCCTTGTTGCGGTTGTCGTTGCAAGCACGCTCATCGTTAAAGAGCTGATTAGCAACAGGCGTGCTGAAGACGATGAATACAAACTTTGTGTAGAGACGGTTTTAAAGGACGCTATCAAAGAAATTAAGGAGATCAGAGGGGTAGATCCTGATCAGGTGCAGGTTGAGATTGTCACCGTAAGCTGGGTGAGAGAAAATTGGGGGAAAAGCTACGCAGAAGCAGACAAAGAGGGCATTCTGAGGGAGGAAAGAATCTACAAAGCATTGTTTATGATACCTGAGAATGCAAGTTTATATGAAGCCAAAGTTGAGTGGGCAGGGATCACAGTAGCAGCGGTCTGGCAGGGTAAAATCTACGTTGTTAAAGATTACTTTAACCCTTGGGACAGGTTTAACGCCGAGAGGACCCTTATGCATGAGCTGACCCACATTTTACAAGACAAATATTTCCACGTCTCGGATAGGCCCACACAAGACGGTGGGAAAGCAAGGTCCGCCTTGATCGAAGGGGATGCTTGCCTAATGGAGGAAGTGTACACAAACAGAACTAAAGCGGGCGATCTCTTCGTAGAAATTACCAACAAACAGTCTTCCAGAGTGCACACCGAAGAACCGCTTTATAGTGAATATAGTGCGAGCATTCCCGACTCCCTCTCACGCTTAAACTATTTCCCCTACGAATACGGCTTAAAGTTCGCCAGAGCACTGCATGCAGTGGGCAGATGGGAAGCTGTGAACCAAGGATATGAAAACCCGCCCTTAACAACAGAACAGATAATGCATCCAAAAAAATACTTCGACAACGAGACAGCGAAAAAAGTGGATGAGCCAACCATAACGGAAAAAGGCTGGCAAAGGATAAAAAACGAAAGGTTCGGCGAATACTTCATCCTTGTCATGTTGGGCAATTGGATTACGTGGGATGAGGCTCAAAGGGCGGCTGAAGGATGGGGCGGCGACAACTTCACATACTACGAGCAAGGAGCAGACTACCTCTTTACATGGAACATAGCTTGGGACTCTGTCGAAGAAGCATCCGAGTTTTATGCATCATTCCAAGAGATGATGACCAAAAGTGGTGCTGAGGAGGAGGGCAAAAACCTCTGGCAAGCACATGGAAGATACCTATCACTGAAGTGGGAAGAGGCTTCAACACTCATTGTAAGCTCCACGAATGAGGTCGCAGTAAAGAAATGGTTGGAGTGACTTAGCAAACCTTTTCCAACGTAACTTATTACCAATAAAGTCATTCCGCGCGCTAACGACCACTAGGAGCTTGTTGCATTTTTGGTTTAGCCAGTTCTTCACTGTGCCCGGCTTCTTGAATGCTGACGGCAACACAATTATACACTTCTGCCTGCATGCGCCAAGGGGAAGGCACGCCCAGAACTTCAGGTCCCGCAGAGATTTTGTGTCCAGCTCAAAATCTTTTTATCTCTAATGACATCTGCTAGGAGTTGGTGAAAGGAGCAGGTATGCACGTTTCTTTTATAAAAAATGAAACCAAAGTCGTAGTTCTAGTGCTCTTGTGTTCATTGGGAATCAGGATTCTGTTGTTTCCTGTCCAAGGCTGTCTAACGGATCTGTCTACTTTTGGCGCGTGGTTTCACGCTGCGGCAGAGAATTCTCCTCACCTTTTCTATGAGGTTGTAAGCTGGTGCGATTATCCGCCTTTCAATGTCTATATCTTTTGGGTCTTCGGTTCTTTGGCTAAGTGGTTCTCGCTTTTTGGAACATCTTCTCTCGTGTACGCGATCAAGTTGCCTTCAAACCTTTTCGATCTCGCAACGGCGTTCCTCATATTTATCTTTTTGAGGAGAACACTCAACTTCAACTCCTCACTCTTGGCCACATCCTTCTATGCGTTTAATCCAGCAACAATATTCAACACATCCGTCTGGGGCCAGTACGACGCCATATACACGTTTTTCCTAATCTTATCGCTCATATTGATTCTTGCCTCAAAGCCTAAGCTGTCAGTAATAGCGTTCACTGTTGGAGTCTTAGCAAAGCCGCAGAGCATTGCCTTGGCACCTTTAATTGTGTTCCTAATAGTAAGGAAGCACGGCTGGAAGGGTATAGTCACGTCAGCTCTTGTATCGGCTGCGGTAGTCTTGATTGTAACAGTTCCGTTAAAGTTGAGCGACCCCTTTGGTCTCTTAGTCAACATCTACCTGAAGGGTTACCGCGGCTACCCCTACACCTCGCTAAACGCTTTCAACCTGTGGGCTTTCAATGGCTTTTGGAAGTCTGATGCTCAGACCTTCCTGTTCTTGGACTTTTTCAAGATTGGATGGATCATGTTCGGGGCAGTAACGGCTTTTTCGCTCTATTATCTACATAAAAGGTTCCACTATTCGAAAGAGGTTCCTGTGCTTTTCTCAGCCTTCGTCCTCTTGTTCGCCTTCTTCATGCTTCCAACCAGAATTCATGAGAGGTACCTCTTCCCAGTCTTCGCTGTGTTAGCGTTAATGTTGCCTTTCTTAAAAGAAACCAGGCCAATTTACGGAGTCTTAACATTCACCTATCTTGCCAACCTAGCCTATGTTCTTCCCTTCCTTAACAGTGGCAGGAACATACCGGATGGGGATCCTTTCGTTTGGATTATTGCCTTAATCAATCTAGTCGCTTTTGCATACACGCTATTTCTGATGGTTAAAGGGTTAAAGGCGGCAAAAAGCCAAGTTGGGGTTAACCATATAAAGTCTTGGTGGATTCTATTATCGGTGAGCGGTAATGCCCATTGACAAGCGAGACTGGGCGACAATTGCCATACTCTCCCTTGTGTTTTTCCTGATAGCAACTTGGAACCTAGGTATGAACAATGTTCCGCTCAGCACTTGGCAATCGTCTAGGGGTGAAAGCTTTTACATAGACTTGGGAAGTCCGAAGAATGTCAGTGCAGTTTACTTTTTGGTTAAGCGGGGATATGCGGATGTTAAAGTTTATACAGGCTATCCGGGAAGCTGGAACGGAGAGATAGCAGCTTCCATTCAGGATTACTATTCTTGGAAAAAAATCGGCATCGATCGTGAAACCCAGTTTGTAAGATTCGTTTTCGGAGTCTCTTACGGAGAGATTGCAGAAATAGCAGTGTTAAACGGGGAAGGCAAGAGAATCGTGGTTAACGCAATCAGAGCCGAAACCGGTGAGGACAAGGAGCTGATGAGGCTGATAGATGAGCAAGAGAAGGTTGAGTGCCCGCCTACGTATATGTCTGAAACCTACTTCGATGAGATATACTACGTTAGAGCCGCGGAGGATTACATAAAACTTCAAGAACCGTACGAGTGGACTCATCCTCCTCTGGGAAAGCTAATCATAGCAGCTGGAATCTTGGCCTTCGGTTACAATCCTTTTGGGTGGCGAATCATAGGAGTTACATTTGCTACGCTAATGATACCCGTGATGTACCTCCTCGGAAAGAAGATGTTTGGAACATGGATAGGCGCGTTTGTGCCAGCCTTTCTGCTGATGTTCGATTTTATGCACTTCACTATGGGAAGAATCGCAACAATTGACACGTTTGTCGTACTCTTCTCACTTACATCGCAGTTTTTCTTCTTCACCTACTTTCAAGATGTGTTAAGCAAAGGGTGGAAGGCATCTACTCGCCCCCTATTCTTGGCGATCCTGTTTTTCTCACTTGGGTTTTCAGCAAAATGGTACGTTTTATATGGTTTCGTAGGACAGGTTTTCCTTCTCCTTGCAATCAGGCTTAGAGACCTTTTTGCAATTAAGAAAGGGTGGACTGCAAGGGTTAAAGCTTTTTTCAGCCGCCCATTTTTGATAGTGCTGCTGTTCTTGGTGGCTGCAGTAGCGATTTACCTGTCGACTTTTATCCCCTACATGGTCATCGGTCACACATTCAAAGACGTTTATGAAGCCCAATTGTCCATGTACAACTATCACTCGACGCTGACAGCCACTCATCCCTTTTCATCCCAATGGTGGACTTGGCCCTTGATATCTAGGCCTGTCTGGTTGTACGTTTCAGACTTGCCCGGCGGTGTCGTTTCAACTATTGCCGCTATGGGAAACCCCGCTGTCTGGTGGTTTGGCTTTGCTTTCATACTTCTAGCTCTCTGTAAAACCATAAGAGAGAAAAATCACATATGCTTGTTTATCGTGACCATATTTTTCTTCCAATGGCTTCCATACGCACTAATCTCAAGAACCCTTTTTCTCTACCACTTTTACTTCAACGTTCCCTTGCTAGCTCTGGCCACAGCGTATTTTCTGAACGAGTCTTGGAATAGAAAATGGGGAAAAATGACCGGAATGGCTTATCTGATAGGAGTAGTGATTTTATTTGGACTTTTCTACCCAGTCATCTCTGGGAATCTCGCACCGTACTGGTGGAGAGAGCAATTGAAATGGTTCAGGAGCTGGGTGTTCTAAATGGACAAGAAAATAGAAAATGATGGAAAATTGGAGGTCTCCCTGATTTTCCCAGCTTACAATGAGGCTGAGAATTTAGAGAGAGCTGTCAAGGAAGTCATCCAAGCCCTCGAGGGAGTTACACGTTCTTACGAGATAATAATTGCGGAGGACGGAAGCACTGACGGAACCGACAAGATCGCCTCCGAGCTTATGAGGAAAAACGCCTCTGTGATCCACATCCACAGCGACAAACGCCTAGGAAGAGGACGGGCTCTAAAGAACGCCGCTTGCAAGGCTAGAGGTGAAATCGTGGTCTACATGGATGTAGATTTGGCCACTGACCTAAGGCAACTAAAAGCACTTGTGAATTCCGTCAAGGAGGGCTACGACTTTGCCACAGGCTCAAGGATGCTTCCGGAAAGCAGAGTAGGGAGAAGCCTGTCTAGGAGAATAGCTTCAAAGTGGTATAACTTCATGGTGAGAACTTTGCTTGACTCAAAGGTTAGAGATCACCAGTGCGGATTCAAGTCCTGCAAGAGAGAGTCACTTCTGCAAATCCTCGAGGAGGTGACTGCAATTCATTGGTTCTGGGATACTGAACTCCTTGTTAGGGCGTCTCGCAAGGGCTATAGAATCAAAGAAATCCCAGTGGAATGGAAGGGAGGCGAAAAAACAAAGGTGAATCTGCTCAGAGATTCTCTGGTAATGGGGAGTCAAGTGCTCAAACTTCGGTGGAAGTTAAGGAATCAAGGTCTTCCAGATGAAACATAACTAGTGATGAATGTCACACTCTTACACAGGGACAATTTATTTGCATACTTAGCAGCAATTATTATGGCATGAACTTGTTCACCTACTCACCTAATTCTAAAACCTTAACAGTGATAGTGCGAGCGTGGAACGAGAGGAATAAGCGAGATTGCAGGAAAGTAACACATAAAGTTAAGGTCTTGAACCAGTCTCTTTTAGCATTAAACCGCAGATAGCTTCGATTCCTGTCATGACCGTGCACATTATCACGGCTGGAGCAAATGATCCTGTAACTGTTGAAAAGTAACCCGCTAGCCATGGCGCGATCATAGCGCCCAAATATCCTCCAACGAGTATGAATCCACCAGCAGTCGCAGAGTAAGATGTTCCAACAAGTTCCACAGGCATTGCTAACACTATGGGGGCCATGCTTCCGATGAGGAACCCGTAAACGATTACCGAGATCCACAGGGGCATATCTGTCATTGTCCCAACGAGGTAAAGTGCTACAGCAGCAAAAATCGACGTCGCCCAAATGAAAGGCTTTCTTAGGCCTACACGATCAGAAATCATGGGTATAATGAAGCTACTTGGGATCATAAACCATGATATCATCGATGTTATGAGTCCCGCCGTGGTCGGTTCTATTCCTTTCAGCGTCAACATAGTTTGAAGAAAACCAAGCAGCCCTATCTGAGGCGCAAGTAAGAAAAAAGTTGTTAACATTAAGACCCAAATATACTTGTTTCGAAGAACAGTGGAAAGGGATTTTCTGAACGGAACACCTTCGACTTTGCCAGAAAAATCCGTGTGGGAAGAACTGGTTGCCGACTCTGGTCTTTCCTTGGCAAAAAATATCCATACAGCAGTCATAGCTAAGCTAAGGATCCCGATGGCGATGAAGACGCCTTGCCAAGATCCACTCCAAGGCAGTAGGACAACTGGGGTCAAAACGAATGAGGAGGCTATTCCGACTTCCATGCCCGTAAACATAACTCCGCTTGCTAATGCGTATTCTTTGGGCGAAAACCATATGCCTGTAACCTTGGGCAAATTGGGATAAGCTATGGAATAGCCAACTCCACATAAAAACATAGTTACACCTAGTGTTGTGAAGTCTGTAGCGAATCCCCTCAGCAGGCCAAAGACGCCCATGATTATTCCTCCCACCAGAACAGTCACACGAACGCCAAAGCGGTCAGCAAACAAGCCACTCGGAATACAAAGCATAACCAAAGCTAGTGGAACAAGCGCTACAAGTATGCCAACTTGCTCAAAAGTTATGGCTAGATCTTCCATTAGGATTAATGTGAGAGGTGTGAAACAAAACCAACTAACTCCTAGAGCGAACATCATCAACCATGTCACACCCGCCATCAACCAGCGGTAAGATGAAGCTCTGTCAGCCATTTTCTAACCACTACTTTGAATGCTTCAGTCAAAGTAGAGAATACAAGTTTATTTGATTTCACATTTAAGCTGTCTATGAGAAAGAATCTGTCCAACTTTTGGCTGTAATCGTGCTTTTTGGTCGTTGTTTTTGTTGAAGGCGTGCGCGCGTTCAGCACAATCCTATTCGATCGCTACGTCTACAGAGCGATAGTTGATCCGGTTTCGAGTAACGCAGCCGGCTTGGACCCTGCGGGTGCTAAGAGGATCAAAACAGATAAGTGTTCGTGTTTGGCTCAGGGTTTTGAAGTCAGAAAGTTGGTGTTGATTCTGAATCGTAGAGACATTGAAAACTTGGTGAACATGAACGAAGCTATGAAAGTGGTGGAGAAAGCTTTCCTCGAATTTCATGAAAAAAGAGGAGCATTTCCGAAGCGATTAGTTATTGGTGTAAATGAATACAAGGGCCTTGTATATTATATGCCAGCATATCTCAGTAGAATGAGCTCCTTGACGATCAAGGTAGTGACTCAGTATGAAGAGAACTTGAAGCACGGCATGCCGACTGTATTGGCGTCAATTTTAATGAATGATCCAGAAACAGGCAAGGCATTGGCCCTGATGGAAGGTACCTATATCACTGCTTTGAGGACAGGTGCTGCTAGTGGGGTTGCAAGTAAATACCTTGCGCGAAAAGATTCTAGGGTAGTCGGCGTCATAGGCACAGGTGCTCAGGCAAGAACGCAGATTTGGGCATTGCTCGAAGTACTGAAAGACATAGAGGAGGTAAAGGCATATGATTTGTACCTTGAAAGGGCGGAAAGATTTGCGAAAGACATCTCGCTTCAATTCGGTTTGGATGTGAATGCTGTGAAAACGAGCAAGAAGTGTGTTGAGAATTCTGAGGTTTTGATTCTTGCTACTGCATCGAGAGTTCCAGCCCTCAATGGTGATTGGATACGAGCAGGGACGCATATCAATTCAATTGGAGTGATGGAACCTGAGGGGAGAGAACTTGACGATAAAACAATTAAGAAGGCAAAAATCGTCGTAGACACAAAGGAAGGCGCACTTGCCGAAACAGGCGACCTGATAATCCCAATAAAAGAAGAAACAATTTCAGAGAACGACATCTACGCGGAACTTCATCAGATAGTAGCAGGTCGAAAACCTGGTAGAACATCCGAAAGTGAAATAACATGTTGGAAAGCTGTGGGCCTAGCCATTGAAGATTCTGTGGTAGCAAAATTAGTGTACGACAAAGCAAGGAAAGAGGGGCTTGGAAAAGAGGTAGAGATTTAAAGTCTAGATGGTTCGGATTTTAGCGTGCACAAAAAATGAAGGAAGGGGGAATTTTAGAAAGACTTGTGCTCTGTCCTCTTAATTATTTCGTTCTGTAGTTCTACGCTGAGGTTGACAAAGTAGTCGCTGTATGCTGCAACCCTTACTAGGAGGTCTCCGTATCTTTCGGGATGTTTCTGTGCTTCGCGTAGGGTTTCGGCATTTACTACATTGAACTGAATATGGTGGTCGTCAAGTTTGAAATAGGTGCGTATGAGATGGGCCTTCGTAATTTGTTTTGACTCCAATCAAAAAGTCACTGGAATTAATGTTGAAGTCCTTAAAGAAATGGACATCGAAGGTCAACAATATTTTTGTGACGAATCAACAATTCCAGGCATCCCACTGGTTTCCCCAAGAATGTTGTTTTGTCTGAAATGGAAAGTAAGATATTCAAACCATTATTAGGAAAACAGCGTGAAACGTCAGAAATTGTTTCGTTGAGAGGCAAAAGTCAAAAAAATTAGAAAGAGAATTGGGGCTCAATTAGGACGCTCGGCTAGGAGTGAAGTACAGAAAGCTATTCCAGATAAGAACTACTGGCAAGCCCTATTCTCTTTACATCAAATCTTAGAACATAGACTTCGAAAAATGCTAAGCTTGCCAAGTGTTACAGAACTTATGACAAACTTTATATAATCGATGCACGGACAATTATGTCGCAGGTGGGCCTTATGATTAAAAAATTCGTTGTATCGCTTTCAATAGGATTACTGTTACTTACATCATGCTTAACTGTTTTTGCCTCTGAAATCCCAAAGTATCCTGCGAAACCAAAACCGCTAACTGACCCTTCGCAGCTGGTAGGTTTTAACCTTGACGAAATTAACATCGCCAGTCCTAAAAACTCACTTTTCGGAAAGATCATGCTTCCTGAACGTTCATTACCGCATGAATCGCCAAATCCAGATAGGAGTTTTGGAACCAAAATTAAACAAGGGCTGAGTATTGCAGGCGTATATGCTGGTCAAGAAGTAGTGGCTAACCTCGAGTTAGGAAGTGGCGAAGACCGAACACTTTATGCACCAACCCTTGCGTGCCCTAATAGCTGTCCCTTAGAGTCGGTAACCGCATATTGGAGATATAACGGTTATGCCAGCACGGTTAGAGCTTGGGGTTGCTACAACCATACTAAAGGAGGCTGGGAACTGCTCATTTACTTTAACAATTTTCTAACCGACTTTGTCCGCAGTTATTCTGAAGGTAGCCTGTATTTCACGGAAGTCATAAAACTGTCAGGAATATGGCGCGTAGCATTATACAACTTCACAGCTGGACGCTGGCAGGAAATGTGCACAACTTCAAATACATTTTCAGGTCGGACTTATGGGTGGGATGTTTGGGAAAGCTATGAATGGAATACAAACTGGCCTGACCCATTCTATAACGTAGAATCCTCTGGGCTTCAGGTTTATACTGGATCGACTTGGTACTATTGCCCTTCGACTTACGGAGAAGAATGGAACACCTTGCCAGACAACTTTGCCTATTCTTACGGGTGGTACAACAACTTCTATCATTGGTATGTTGGTCCATAGATTGAGGCTTGATAAAGTTGAACAAGAGAAATGGTATAGTTCTTCTTGCGGTAGTTTGCGTAGCTTTAGTACTAGGGGCAATAATCTATTACGCTGCCAGTTTTCAAAATTCAGGTCCTAATCCCACATCAACTCCTTCTCCACAGCCTACTACTCCAACGGCTCAGGAGGGCTACATTCCCGTTGACTATTGGAATACAATTGCCTCCACGGGCTTTGATGCCGTAGATCCGCAGAGTAACAAGAGTGAAGGTCCAGTCACTTTTACTATTTCTAAGGGAAAGACAGGCATCGCAGTGCTGGATGTTCAATCCGTGAAAGCACAGTTTCCCAGCGCATCACCAACGGGTAAGTTTAACGTCTCCTATGCCTTCGAACAACTGCCCGAAGGGATTACCATCACTTTTGACCCCGCAGACTTCACAATCAGCCCAGAACAAGGAGCTCAAGTAAGAATGATCATAACCATCAATCAAAATGCCACGTTGACAGGCAAAGTGGACATAACCGGTAAAATGGCCTGCGTGGAAACCGAAACAGGCAACCCCATAAGAACTTCGTTAGATTTTAGCATAGTAGTAACTACATCATAGCGTTCTCGCGAATCTAAGAATCGAAACGCTAAAAGCCCCTTCTCTTATTTTAGAGAAAATGCGTGGAAACATCCTAAACAAAAGGTATTGAAAGGCTTGAATGTGGCGTCCGCTACTGAGGACCAATGCTCTGTAAACATTGGTCATTTTGTTTGTTTTTCTAATTCCTTTAATTCGTCTATATACTCGCGTAATTGTCTTTTTTTGGCGTTCCAATTCGGCTCTTTCCCTTGGATCCTCTGTGAGCTTAAAGTTCTTGCATGGAGTTTTCCAGTGGTGAGGCTTCCCTTGAATCTCGCAGAAGACAGCCCGAGTTCTCATAAACAGATGTTGTTTCTCCTACCGTGAAGGTTTTTATCACGTTTTCAGTGTTCCAATGCTGGCAGAAACCGCAGTGTTCCCACATTTTCTTTGAAAGAACCTTTTCCGCAGCTTCTCTTCGGTCTCCCATGTCTCTTTTCTTATTTCCTCCGAAATTTATGCCTGGCAAAAATCTTTGCAGAACTTTACGACCCCGCAATCTTTACCTAATAAACAACTGGGAACGTCTCCACGGTGCAACAGCAATGGATCGATGCCATATTCACAAAACCAGCACAACTCGTCTGGCATTGAGCCGCCGCCTTCCAAGAAGCGTAAATCTTTACCCTTTTCGGCAATTATCAGTGCCTTCCTCTCTCTGGCGTGCACAAAAAATGAAGGAAGGGGGAATTTTAGAAAGACCTGTGTTCTGTCCTCTTAATTATTTCGTTCTGTAGTTCTACGCTGAGGTTAACAAAGTAGTCGGTGTATCCTGCAACTCTTACCATGAGATCTCCGTATTTTTCGGGACGTTTCTGTGCGTCACGTAAGGTTTTGGCATTTACCACATTAAACTGAATATGGTGGCCATCGAGTTTGAAATAGGTGCGTATGAGATGGGCCAATCTATCTAGTCCTTCCTCGTTAGCTAGGAGTTCAGGGGCGAATTTCTGGTTGAGAAGGGTTCCACCTGTTCTGGCATGATCTATTTTAGAAACAGATTTTATTACTGCTGTGGGACCTTTTCTATCAGCTCCTTGGACCGGTGACACCCCTTCAGAAACAGGTTCACCTGCTTTTCTGCCGTCTGGAGTAGCTCCTATAACCTTTCCAAAATAAACATGGACAGTTGTTGGCAAGAAATTTATCCTGTAGTTTCCTCCTTTTGTATTGGGTCTTCCGTCTATTGCATTAAAGTAGACTTCGAAAATGGTCTTCATGATGTTGTCTGCGTATTCGTCATCGTTTCCATATTTTGGTGTTTTATTCAGAAGCCTCTGATGGAGGTTCTCGTGTCCTTCAAAGTCAGCTCTCAAGGCTTTGAGTAATTCCTTGAACGTGACTTGTTTTTTGTCGAAAACCTGATACTTGATCGCCGCCAAAGAGTCCGTTATTGTTCCAAGTCCTACGCCTTGAATATAGTTGGTATTGTATCGAGCTCCGCCGTCATTGTAATCTCTGCCTTTTGTAATGCAATCGCTCATGAGAAGTGACAAAAACGGTGCTGGCAAGTGCTCAGCATACAATCGTTCTATTATGTTATTTCCCTTAATTTTGACATCAACAAAGTAGTTAAGTTGTCTTTTGAATGCACCAAAAAGCTCATCAAAAGAACTAAACCCAGCTGGATCGCCTGTCTGGAGTCCGATCTTTTGGCCTGTTCTCGGGTCGACGCCGTTGTTCAAAGTGACCTCCAATACCTTAACCAAGTTAAAATATCCTGTAAGAATGTAGCTTTCTTTGCCAAACGCTCCTGTTTCTACGCATCCGCTTGATCCTCCATTTCTCGCGTCTTCTATGGTTTTTCCTTGTCTCAGTAATTCTTGGACTATGACATCGGTGTTAAATACTGATGGTTGTCCAAAACCTGTTTTTATGATTCTCAATGCTCTTTTCAAGAAACTGTCTGGACTTTTCTTGCTTATCTGAACCATGGAACTAGGCTGGGGAATTCTCATTTCTTCTATGACATCAAGTATCAAATATGAAAGTTCATTTACCGCATCTGAGCCATCAGCTTTAACACCGCCTGTATTTATTAACGCAAAATCATTGTAGGTGTTGCTCTCTTCCGCGGTGATTCCTACTTTCGGTGGCGCTGGCTGGTTGTTGAATTTTATCCAAAACAGCTGCAATAGCTCTTTTGCTTTTTCTTTTGTTAGACTTCCATCTTCAAGACCCTTCTTGTAGAAAGGATAGAGATGTTGGTCAAGCCTGCCGGGATTGAACGAGTCCCACGGGTTGAGTTCTGTTATAACTCCAAGGTGAACGAACCAGTAGTATTGCAAAGCCTCCCAGAAATCTCGTGGCGCGTGAGCTGGAACATAGCTGCACACATCGGCTATCTTTCCTAGTTCTTTTTTCCTCTCCTGGTTCTTTTCCTTCCGTTGCAATTCTCTTGCTTTCTTAGCGTGTCGCTCTGCGTAGCGTATAAGAGCATCTGCGGCAATTTCCATCGCCTTGAGTTCTTCCATCTTTTCGTACGCTTCTGGGTCATTCAAGAAATCGAGGCTTTGCATGCTTCTCACGATGTCTTCTTTGAAATCAACCAGACCTTTTGCGTATATCTTATTGTCCAAAACTGTATGCCCTGGAGCTCTCTGTTCAAGAAATTCGGTAAATACGCCTGCTTCATAAGCGGCCTTCCATTCACCAGACATCTTACTAAATATCGTGTCTCTTATTGACCTACCTTTCCAGAATGGAATGATATTTTCTTTGTATATTCTCTTTGTTTCTTCATCCACTGCATATGGTGTCTTTTTTCTCGCGTTGAGAATTTCGAGATCCTCAAGGCTATGGCAGCATATCTCTGGATATGTTGGAACTGCCTTCGGATCTGGTCCTCTTTCCCCGACGATCAGCTCACCTTCGCCGATGCATATTTTCTTTTTTTCAAGTAAATATTTGAATGCAAGTGCTCTTCGCACAGGCGTAGATAACTGGCTGGCAACATCACTCCTATAAAATTCTGTTATAAGAATTGCTCTTTCTGGGGTGATGTACGGTTTAGTATTAATGCTCTGCTCCCTTAGTTTCCTAACTCTTTCATTCATGTTATCCTCCCCCTATTTTTACTCTTAATCCAAAATTCTCAAGTTTCTCTTTGATTAATCTTAGGTCTTGATCTGAGGGGCTTTGGATTTTCTTCAATCTGTAAGCCCTACTCAAGCCCTTATACTTGTCGCTTCCTGACCTGTGATAAGGAAGAAGGCTTATATTTTTTATCCCATGCGAAAGCACAAATTCAGCTGTCTTAGCAACATTATCTTCACTATCGTTGATACTTGGAATGATAGGAAAACGGACCAGAATGTTACTCCCATTTTCTGCTAATCTTTTGAAATTTTCGAGAATCGGCTTGTTTGAGACGCCAGTGTATTTTCTGTGAATTTTCTGATCCATTGTTTTGATGTCATATAGGAAAAGGTCTACCTTATCGCTGATTTTGTCGACAGCCTTACGCGACGCATACCCGCAGGTATCCACCGCCGTACGGATGTTTCTTTCTTTGCACTCCTTGAGAAGTGAGTCTAGAAAATTAGGCTGTAATAGTGGCTCGCCCCCAGAAAATGTTACTCCTCCTTCTGATTCATCATAGAAAATCAGATCTTTGTCTATCTCTTTCACAACCTCCTTCACACTCATTTCTTTTCCAATAATTGCAAGAGCCTCTGTTGGACATTTCTGGGAACATCTTCCACATAGATTGCAATATTTTCTGTTTATGGATATTTTTTGGGCAACATATGAAATTGCCTCTCTTGGACAATTCTTTACGCACTCGCTGCACTCGATACATCTCCTTCTTCTGTACATCAATTCGGGTGCTAGCACTTGACCTTCTGGATTATGGCACCACCAACAGCGCAGGGGACAACCCTTAAGAAATATGGTAGTACGGATCCCAGGTCCGTCATCAATGGCGAATTTCTTAATGTCAAAAATGATGCCCTTTTTAATTGTAGTGACCACCGATCAAGATTTTCATTTAGCTCTAGCCAAGAATGCTGGATAAAAACCTTCTGTCAATGATTCCTATTTTGTACACTGCGAAACAATTCTACAAATTTGACAGCTTTATGACGATTGTGACTATTCTGCTTAAATAGATCTTAACAAATCCTACGAGCTTCTTGTTTGCACTGAAAAAGAAAAAGGGAAGCTAGGTCTTGCCTAGTTTTTTGGCTAGTCTAGCTAGTTCAGGTTCTACTGCTGCGCCCTTGTCCCATATCTGTTTTCCGTCAAGCCATACGGAGGTGTTTAGACTTATGCCATCTGAATGTGATGGGGCATCGATCGGCTTTCCACCAGTCAGAAGAGTACCTAGGTAACCAATTCCCCACTCTGTGCAACCCCATATCCTCTCATCTTCTACTACGTTGCCAGTTAATTTGGCACCGGGATTGCATCCATAACAAACGTGAGCCATTTTCAGCATATTGGGATGTTTGAAGTTCTTAAGCCATGATTCGAAGGTTTTGGCATCGTGTCCACCCTCGATCTTTTGCACCGCTCCCTCCTTAACGTGAAGTTTTATTGGTTCCTTGACTAGTCCCAGCGGGGGGTTTACTGAACCGTCGTACACTATTGTGCCGTTTATGGATTCATGGATTGGGGCCCAGCCTATCTGCCCTCCCAGCATGTTGGATCCCGGAGTGTCTGTGTATCCAACTGATTTTGAGTAGATTCTCTTGGGATCGTTGTGGAATTCTACGTCTCCTCCTGCAGGCGTTGTCATCCTAACGTGCTTTGCTGCCTTTGTCAAGGCTTGCAATCTAGTCATGTACTTGTCAAGGGTTGGCATGTGAACTCTGCCGATAAGTCTCACCATCATGTCAACGTTCATTCCAACGTAACATGCGTGCCTAAGCTTTTTGTTTGCATTCATAGCCTTTTCATATGTGTTTGAATAGAAGATCCATTCATTGTTATATTCGCACCATGCGTCTGCTTTACTTAGAAGTGCTGCCAGCGCCTCTCCGGGCAACATAGGGTCCGCTGCTTTTCCTACGCCCAGAGGCGAGGCATTCCATACTACGAGTGGTTTAGCTCCAACCGCGAAACCAGCTGCCGCCGTGGCTTCAACAACCCTAGGATCTGACTCCGTGTCAGCCGTGACAACGAATGTTTCTCCTGCTTTCAGCTTAAACATCTCAGAAACCAACATGTGTGCTGCTTTAGCCAATTCGTATTCATAGTATTGTGGCATTGAATCACCGGTCATTGTCTTTCCAGAAAAGCTTATAAAATTTTCCATAGCGGTTGATCAAGGCGCAAATGGCTGCGTGCACACTAGGCGCATGTTTCCTATTCTAACATCTGTCTCAATTTCCTTCGTCATTTTTGAATCAAGTTCTTGGAAAGCTGCGCGATTATCGTTGTTTGTCAAGCGAAGCATATCCTTCTTCCTGATTTGTGTCATTCGCGCTGGGATTTCTATGGGTGCTGGCATTCTTGAATCCAATTCTTACCGTAGGAGAACCGAGGGAACTTTTGTAGATGGAATGTATCGATCGCTTCGAATTGGATACTGTTCAGTTGTTTTTCTTGCGCGTTAAAGAGTCTGCTTGTGTCCTAATTAGTTCGATCAGTCCCTGATTTGCGTCGACCTTTACCACGTCATCTTTCTTTATTAGTTCTATCGGGTTCGTCTCTGGTTTGTCAACGATGGGGATGATTTGTCCGTAGAGTTTTTCGGCTAACACGGCGCCAACAGCAATCACTGGCTCTGTTTCTAGATTGATTATGGCTTTGGGAGCTTTGCCGCATCTAGAAGCCTCAAGAATCGTTGCAGCACTCGTACTTGAGCCGATTCCATAAGGAAAAACCAAGATTTTTCCTGAAACATTTTCCCCGAATAACTCATGTCTTCTGTTTATAATATTGCCAGATTTAGGATCTAAGGAATCATACAAACATAATGGTTGCTTAGTTACCAGAGCTTCTCCTTCTGCGATGCCTTTGAATACGGTGTGACATCTTATTTTTATTTTCCTCATCTGTGACGCACTTCAGTCTATTTTCCCTACTGCCCAGTTGATGCATCTTTCCGTATTATTGAGTATAACATCGGTAAATTTACGCAGTGAGGTCCAAGCCATTTTGACAGAATCGGTCATCAAGATGTCTTCCTCTGAAGGAATGAAGTTCCAACAGGTGTCGGCAATTACTTTTCCACCTGCCTTTTCAATCACGTCAATGATCCCCATTTCGCGAGCTAGCGTTTTTCCCATTCCGCTTGTGAATATCAGCAGCTTGATGTGTTTTTCTACCTTTTTGCCTTTCATAATGTGTGCCACTTTCATCAGTTCTCCCACAGAGCAGTGTGGGCAGCCAATGCAAATCAGGTCAGGCTTCCCTCCTCTGAGGGTATTCAGTTTTTCTCTGATCTCGTCAAGCTCATTGATTCCGATAGTAATTTTCTCTTCAGGCTTGGTACCCCCACATGCTTCGGTTGTGGTCTTAGACTCAGGCGTAACGCCACATATGTGACTCAAGGATACTCGGCCTCCGACTGCAGCAGCTGTGCAAAAGGCTTTGAGTTGATCATTATTCACGTTTTTGGGTATGCCATCTACGACAGGAACTCGAGCTCTAGCAATTGATCCTACGAAAAAACCTAGAACTCCATAATCTGTACACGTAAAAGACTGAGCATCTAGTTGGTCAAGCTTAAAAAGTATCTGCCCTCGCCTATTTTCATCAAGGTAGAGACCAAAACGTGGGTATTTTCCCACTACCGCAGCACAAATGTCAGCTAGATCACCTAACCTTTCCGTTCGCGCACCTACGACTGTGTTAGCAAACCCAACAGCGTTCGATTCTCCCCAAGCAACGTTCTGGCCGAATCGTAAGTTTGTGCAGTATTGATATGGTGCACAAGTCCATGTTGGAATTGCACCCATTTTCATGAAGGCTTTAGCTAATCTGAACTGCTTCTTGGCGATAGAGGCGGTTACCCGAAACTCTCGCCACATGTCGAAGTCGATTGAAGATGGATTCAACGTTGCTGGAACTTTGAAAGCTGCTCCTGAGTTGCAAAATCTCTCAACCAACTCCAAACCAGCATCGTCAATCCACCCATAGGCTGCCCCGTCTATATGGACGTTTTCTACCTCTATCATTCTGTCAGCCCTGTAGATGTCTCCAAGCTTCTCAAGAACAGACATGGCAATCTCGGCTGCTTCACCGTACTCGCCATTCAGCATTGCTTGTTCCTCATCTGTAAGAAACATAGCCGACCCCAATTTTTTATGAGAAAGATCTGTTAGTTAGCGGTACTTAACTCTTGGCGGATGCTGATGCCATTTCCATGGATCTATCCTATGGGCTTATGGGAATAACGTCTAGCGTATGATTGAGGAATTTGCTCAGCTAACCTGCTATTATGAGACGTCTGAGAGCAAAAACCCGTCCTTGATAGGGTCATCGAGCTCGGCTGTGAGTTGCTGGAAGCCTGTAACGTATGCATTCCCAGAGATTTCCGGGATAATTGCAGGATACCTACCTAGTTTAGTTTCGCTGACTATCTTCCCTCGAAACAGTGTTCCAATGATGCTTTCATGTAAAAGCTCGTCTCCAACACTCATCTTTCCTTTAGCAAAGAGATCAGCCATTCTTGCAGATGTTCCTGTGCCGCAGGGCGACCTGTCAAGACCCTCCGGGGCCACTGCAACTACATTTTTCATGTGCGCTTTCGGGTGCGTAGGAGGACCCGTGAATTGGACATACAAGACTTTTTCGAGGCCAGCGCCTTTGGGATGCTTTATCTTCACTTGTTCCTGTATTGCCTTCCTAATGATTTCTCCATATTCGACTAGCTTTCTTGCCTCTTTAGGAACAATTTCGAGTCCTAGATCTCTAGCTGAGACTATGGCATAGAAACTGCCGCCGTAGGCAATATCAACCCGAACATTTCCAAATCTATCAGTCTGGATTTCGACATCGCGAACGTACGAAAAAGACTCAACATTGCGCAGGGTGATTCTTCCAACCTTACCATTTTTGACGCTCACAGACAGACTAACTAACCCTGCGTGAGTGTCTAACTTGACTTGGGTTACTGGTTCGGTCACCTCTACTCTTCGTGTTTCCACCAAGACTTTGGCTATCGCTATCGATCCGTGGCCACATATCGGAACTAGACCTATTGGCTCCATGAATATTACGCCCACATCTGCCTCAGGAACTGTAGGCTCTACCAAGAATGCCCCGCACATAGTGCTGCGTCCACGTGGTTCGTACAGTATCATCCTTCTCAGATTCTCAAGATTTTTCTCCACATAACCGTTCTTTTCCTGCATCGTTCTGCCCCGGATAGTTGGAAACCCACTTGTAACGATTCGGAATGGCTCACCTTCGGTATGAAGGTCAACAACTGTAAGCATATTGGATAGTTCCATTGAAATCGACCGACACAATCAAGTTTTCACCCAATAAAACCTTTTCTGAATATTTAACTCGAATAACTGGCGGTACCTAGGGTATGTGCTATACCGGAAGAAAAAACAAGTTGTCAATTCGATACATGCTAACGGCTCTTTTTGGGAATCACCTACTGTGGAAAAGTTTGTCAAAAACTTGACAATTATGTATGTTATTTAATGATAAAAAAGAGAAGTTTAGAGCTTGCCAAGTTTCTTAGCAAGCTTGACAAGGTCTGGATGTATGACTCTGCCCTTGTCAAAGATCTGTTTGCCGTCGAGCCAAACGGAAGTGTTTAGGCAGATGCCATCTGTGTGCGAGGGAGCGGGAATCGGTTCACCGCCGGTAAGCATTTGGCCCACATAGCCTATTCCCCATTCAGTGCATCCCCAGACCCTTTCATCTTCAACTATGTTTCCTGTGAGCCTGGCGCCTGGGTTAACTCCGTAGCAGACGTGGGCCATTCGCATCATCAAGGGATCCTTGAAGCTTTTCAGCCAGGCTTCGAAAGTCTGTGCTTCTTGACCGCCTTCAATCTTCTCTATTTTTCCCTCTTTAACATGGAGTTTGATGGGGGTTTTTACCAGTCCAACCGGTGGGACGACTGAACCGTCAAAGGCAATTGTGCCGTTGATAGATTTGAATGTTGGCGACCAGCCTATTTGACCGCCTAGCATGTGAGATCCAGGGGTGTCTGCGTATCCAACTTCGCATATAATCGGTCTCTTGGGGTCATTGTTGAATTCGATATTTCCTCCTGATGGAGTTGTCATTTTAATGTGCTTGGCTGCCTTTGTAAGTTCAATCAGTTTATCTTGGAACTTTCCCAGAGTTGGCAGGTCAACCCTAGCAATAACTCTGACCATCATGTCGACGTTCATTCCGACTAGGCACATGTGACGAAGTTTTTTGTTCTCCTTCATTGCTTTTTCATATGGCGTCGAGTAAAGGAGCCATTCATTGTTGTACTCGACCCAAGCATCAGCCTTGTTCAAAACAGCTGTCAACGCTTCCACTGGAAGCATGGGATCGGCTGCCTTGCCCACACCCAAGGGTGACGCAGTCCATATGACCATCGGTTTTGCCCCGGCTGCAAAAGCTGCACCGGCAGTTGCTTCAACCACGCGCTGATCTGATTCCGTATCTGCTGTGATGACAAATGTTTCGCCCTTCTTCAGCTTGTACATCTCGCAGACCAGTTTGTGTGCTGCTCCGGTTAGCTCGTACTCATAAAATTGCGGCATTCCTTTCACCTTTTCGGATTATGTCTATTCCTTGGAAAAAGAATATAAGACTTTCTTAGGACGTTTTAATGGCTAGGATCGGTTGTGGTTAGGATGGATATCTTTCAAGCTATAAGAGATCGCAGAAGCGTCCGTCGATACAAATCTGACGTTGTCCCAAAAAAACTGATAGAGCAGATGTTGGACGCGGGACGCTGGGCGCCTTCCGGCGGCAACATCCAACCGTGGAAATTCATCGTTATAACTGACAAAAACCTTCTAGAACTTATAAGAAAAGTGTCGCCGGGATACCTGGGAGAAACCCCATTAGCGATACTTGTCTGCTCAGACAAAGAAAGGGCGTACAAGGTAGGTGGTGCTCTTGGACGCGATTACCTTTCAGTCTCAGACTGTTCCATGGCTGTTGAAAACATGCTTTTAGCAGCTTACGCGCTTGGTTTGGGAACGTGTGTCGTAAAATCTTTTGCACGTATTGCTGTTAAAGAAATGCTTGAGATCCCTGAGGGCATCGAGCCTGAATTGTTGGTGATCGCTGGTTACCCAGCTTATGAGCCAAAGCCGCCTGCGCGAATCCCGTTGAGAGAGATAGCTTATTTAAACAAGTATGGTCAGGAGTTTCCAACCGACTTGGAGGGTTGAGAATTGTCTGAGAATAAACCTACCGGTAATGACTATCTTTTTGAGATAGCCGTTTTTCTGGCAACAAGTGCCCAAGGATGTTTGAATGAACCGCCTCTCTACGGACCGTTCAGGCTACTTGACGCATTAAGTAAGCTTGCTGATCTTCCTGACTACGCACCAGGATTGGACCGTGACCCATTTTTGAAGGAGATTAAGGCCATCGTGGACGAGAAAAAGTTTCTTGTAATGTATGATGTAGAAGGTTTCAAAAGAGCGATTGACGAAGTAGTGGAGAGATTTTCCAAAGAACTGAAGAAGAGATACCTTGTGACAAAGTAATGGAAATGGGGCAAGCCGCATAGTGGTTTGAAATCGTAACAGGCCATAAAAGAGAAAACGCGTGAGAAAGTAGGCGGCCAACAGTATTCTCGAAAATAAATAGGTGTGCAACTTCAGTATTTACTGTGTGGCTCTTTCCCTAATTCTTGAGAAGAAGATGTGTTTTGATCATCCGCCTAAGCTTTTCTATATCTTCACCCTAATACTCTATCCGCTAGCGCGCATGCTTGTTCCGAAATTGGTGTAAAATGGTTTTTATTATTTGTTTTTCGGGATTTGAGGACAGTTTCCTGCGTCACACTTGTTTCTGACTTGTTTGCAGTATCCGCCTTTCTCGAACCTGCAGAGGTGTCTCAGGCGGCTGAACGGTAGGGTCACAATAGTTATGGATGGATCTGAGAGGGCGGCGGAAACTTGCTGCTGGACTCTGGGCGATACGGAATAGGTGTATTTCGGCCTTCCCCGTCCATTTGAAACCTTTTTTTCCTTCACCACCAAGCTCTGAGCTATTAGGCGCTTAAGGTGCAGCTTCAGCGTGTTGCGACTAAACCCCACCTCGCCTAAAAGTTGAGCGAAAACCCTGGACTTACCATCGTTGAGCACAGTCAAAATACGCTCATCAAACAAGTCCATAACTGACCTATACAAAAACGCATTTAAAACCATTTTTGACCATTTTCGGAACAGCCATCCGCGCTACGCGCGCTCGTCCGCTTACTTAAGGTCACTGCGGGCATCAAATCTTATATGATTTTGCGTGTGATTATGCTTGCAAGAGTAATCTTCGGAATGGTGGTGGGAAGCTTGTTTGAGGTTTCGAACAGAGCCAGCATGATAAGGCCTTCAGCAATTCGAAGAATGCTTCAGCTCTCAGCAGGAATGGCAAATGTTGTTCACTTTGAGCAAGGCGAACCGGATTTCACAACGCCGAAGCATATCTTGGAGGCAGCTGTGGAGGCCACTAAAAAGGGTTTGACGCACTACACAGAAATTGACGGGACCATGGAACTGCGCCAAGCGATAGCTGAAAAGCTTGAAAAGGAGAACGGTGTTGATGCCGACCCGCAAACTGAGATAACAGTAACCTCCGGTTCTCAGGAAGCCATGTTGATCACGGCATTGGGGTTTCTAAATTCAAATGACGAAGCCCTAATTCTTGATCCCTACTACCCAGCATGTTTTGAAGATATCCTGTTGGCGGAGGCGAAGCCCATCACAGTTCCGCTTAATGAAAGAAGAAATTACGGAATAGAAAAGGAAGTCTTGGAAGCGAAGATAACGAAGAGGACTAAGATGATTTGGATGTGTAACCCGTCTAATCCCACAGGACATGTGTTTTCGAAGCAGGATCTCGAAATCATAGCGGAAATAGCGCAGAGGCACAACTTGATGGTTTTTTCGGATGAAATATATGAAAAAATAGTTTATGACGGGGCAAGACATGTCAGCATAGGTTCCCTGCCAAGCATGGAGGACAGGACAATCACGGTGAACGGGTTCTCAAAAGCATATGCAATGACTGGGTGGAGGATTGGATACGTTGCGGCCGGAAAGGAACTCTCAGCTACCTTGCGTAAGCTACACTATTACGCGGTTCTGTGTCCAAACGCAATTTCGCAGGAGGCAGCTGTTGCCGCGTTAAAGGGGCCGCAAGATTGCGTCCAAGAAATGGTAGCAGAATACGACAGGAGAAGAGAATTTGTGCTTCATGAACTCGACAAGATTGAGTCGTTGTCCTACAACAGACCGAAAGGCGCATTCTATGTTTTTCCAAACCTCTCAAGTTTGGAAAAATCAGACGAAGCACTCGCGTCGCGTCTGCTAAAGGAAGCTGGAGTTGTTACGGCACCTGGCTCGGGCTTCGGGAAAACTGGTGAAGGACATCTGAGAATATCATACTCCATCTCCTATGAGCAAGTTAAGGAAGGAATGAAGCGAATCAGAACGTATCTGGAACATAAAGCATAGATTATACTGCTATTGTACTAGGATCCCTGCTTTGTTATTCTGACGATGCCCTTTTCTGCATCCACTTTCACGAAGTCTCCGGTGCGAATGACTTCGAACGGGTCCCTTTCCAGTCTGTCTACTAGAGGAACTTTCACCATAAATGCACTAACGATGAGCACCGTTTCCACATCCTTAACTATCATTGCTTTAGGAGCAACGTTGTGGGATGAAAGTTTGAAGAGGCCGTCTATCTGAACCACTGAACTTGCCTTTCCTGATGGAAACACAAGAACCTTATTTGCGAGGTTCTTTCCCGCCAATTCATGGCTTCTCTCTCTGACTATGCCTGTCTTGGGATCTGTGAGGTAGAAGCAGATGGGCTCATGAGAGACTAGAGCCTCGCCCTCTCCGTAGCCGCCTATGATTTTGTGGCATTTTAACGTGGTTTCCAAACTTTTCATCCCCATCTCCCCTCAATCGCGGCTTCAGTGCAATCCCGGAGTCTCGACACTATAGCCTCTTTAAACCTGCGATAGTAGGCGCATTTAGGTGAGTCTGTCATTCCGACTTTATTCTTATACGCAATCCAGCATGGTTCATCTATGCATGTGTCTACTACGACATGCCCGCCAGCCTTTTCTATGATGTCCACGTAGCCTATTCTCTGAGCTAAAACCTTCGTGGTGGCCGATGTGCAAACCCAAAACGACACGCTATCGTGTATTCTTTTTCCCTTCAAAAGTCTTGCAACTTCTTCCACCTGCCTAAGTGTGTAATGTGGACATCCAAGCATAACGAAGTCTATTTTTCCACTTGTCGTTTGAAGCTCTTCATAGACCCGTTTAAGGTCATCATCTGTCACTGTTATCTTGTCCTCCGGGATGTCACCTTGAAAAGCCTCTTCAATAGTCGAGGCCTCAACAGTGAATCCAGGAATGTAAAACATGGGTATAGCCCCAGACGTGTTTGACATGGCGCAAAAGTTTATGAGTTCCTCGGTATTCGGACGCTTTGATATACCGGCAAACACAGGGATTCCATAGCCTATACGTTTGCCAACATAGTACCCCAGAAGAGTATAATCAAACTCGTCCTTCAGAGTCGCTTCCACTTTGGTTATAACCGTGCCTTTCCGATTCTCTCTAACGTGCAGTCCATATTTGGGAGTCTTGCCGACCACTCCTGAAGCCAGTGCGCTTTGAGCTGCTTCCCGATTTGTTCTTGCACCAATAACAGAATTCACGTAAGGTGTGGCGCTTGATTCGGAAAAGGCAACAGTTTCACCAAACAGCGGAATATTCTCTGCCATGTATGGTACGCAACTCCAGCTGAGTATAGCGCCTACCCGTTTATATGCTTCCATTACTCTTCCGGCCACTTCAGCCTCGTCTCTTGGAATTTCAAATAGGTTATCAAAATATTCAAGGTCATACACCGGATTCGTGCTAGTAGGGACTTTACAGTATGCGCCTCCATTAGCCAAAAGCTCGACGAAGTACAAGTCTCCTTCTTGACCGCTCGAAGCGGCGTGCGCACGACTTATAGGAATCATTTTTTCAGCGTCGTATGCATCCCCAATCGCTACAAGCAATTCAATAGCCCTCTGTGTCCCCTCACCGAATTCGCCATTGAGTATTCGCTCTTCCTCTTTGGTCAAATACATCTCAATTCACCCTTCATTCGAGAGCACCAGCCAAGGCCGCTTTAGCAAACATTCTGCTGATGTCCCTCCAAAAACTTCACAACATTGTCGATGCAAATGTCAGTGCATCTTTTTGCCGCTTCGACTGTGTGGAACCCGATGTGAGGAGAAAGTATTGTATTGTCAAGTTTGAATAAGGCGTTGTCTTTTGCTGGAGGTTCTTGTTCGAACACGTCTAGGCCTGCGTAAGACAGTTTACCTGATTTTAAAGCGTCGACTAAAGCCTTCTCGTCTACTACTTTGCCTTGAGACGTGTTGATTATAACAGTACCTTTCTTGAGAGCTGCGATTTCATTTTTGCCTATTAATCTCTCCGTTTTCGATGTTAACGTGACATGTAAAGTTACGACGTCGCTTTCTTTCAACAACGTATGAAGGTCGACGTACTTCATCCCGATCTCTTCGGCTTTCTTCACGTTGGGATATTTGTCGTAACCCAAAATTCTCATTCTGAAAGCTCGGGCTATCTCAGCAACTCGACAGCCAATCGCGCCTGTGCCGATTACTCCCAGAGTTTTTCCAGCTAATTCGCTTCCTCCAAACGGTCTCCAATCGAAATCGCCTCTTCTGACATGCTTGTCAGCTAATGGCAATTTTCTGATCGCCGCCAACAACAAAGCGAACGTGTGCTCAGCAACAGCTTCGCTAGCATATCCGGGAACATGTGTGACCACAATTCCTCTTTCCTTGGCCGCATCAAGATCTGCGTAGTGACAGGTAGTAGCCCATATCGAAACCATTTTTAGATTCTTAGCGGAATCAATGATGTTCTTGGTCAAATCGTTCCAGCCCACTATCACGATGTCAGCTGCCATTACTCTTTCTTTCAACTCGTCAGGTGATTTAGGTGGATCTTTAAAAACCTCTAGGTCACCGAGTGATCGTAATTTTTTGATGTGTTCTTCTTCTAAGTAGACGTGGTCTACGACTACAATCTTCATTTTTCATCATTTTTAGAATGTAGGTGATTGCTTAAATTTTGTGCGGTGGAAAGTGTTTTTCAAGAAGTCTCTGGAATTCTGCTCTGGTCATTTTCAGAGACAAAAGTTCGGTGTTTAGCGGGCTCTTGACTCAACTCTCGGTTCAATCAAAGTCCACAGCCAATCGACGAACTCTTTTAGATTCTTTGTTTGGATGTAAACGTCTCCAGGGCCTGTGATCTGCGTCACTAGGCCTTCGCCGCCTAGTATGGTTTCTTTTAGTCCGCCGAATTTTGTGACTTTGTAGTTGCATGTGTCGCTGAAGGCTACGAGGTGGAAGTTGTCTACTGTTATCGTTTGTCCAGGTTTTAACGTGTGTTTGTCTATTGCGCCAAAGGTGTTTATGAATAGGCTACCGTTTCCTGTCACTTTTATCATGAACAGACCTTGGCCGAACAGTCCTTTGGTGAAGCCTTCCCATTTAACGTCCAAGTCCACATTTTCAGTTGATGCTATGTACGCAGCTTTTTGTATTACGTACCCCTGATTTGGCTTAACCTCCAGCATTTCTATATCGCCCACAGGCGCAGAAACAAAAGCCACTTCGCCGGAACCTTGCATGGCTGTATAATCGTTTACCCAGAAAGATTGTCTACCGACGATTGCCAAGCCTAGACTGCCCAGAAGACTTTTTTCTCTCTTGCGTGTGTGAACTTCTATGTTTGGATCCATGTAAGTCATGGCGCCAGCTTCCGCTGTTATTTTTTCATCCTGTTCCAAATTGACAACAAGCATTGAGTATGAGGGTTTGTATTTTATTTCGTATTTCATCGAGGTTTCCTCGTCTTGAACATGGGTGGAGAGGCTATTTTTGCCTTATGCAAAACTGTTATTATTTTCTTCGAAGCATATGCTGTTGCTGAGGAATCTTGTTGAACTGGCTTACCTATGATCTCTTGGGACTTATTGGTTTGATAATCCTTGGCTTGGTAATCATTTTCTTGATCCGTCTCGTCCTGATTCTTCTTCCTGCGGCTGTCGTTGCCTTTGTAGTTTGGTGGCTTACAAGAAGCACATGGTGGGCTGGCATTGCTTTCCTTGTTGTTGCGGCTTTGTCAATACTGAAGAAGTTATGATAAAAAGCGGTTATTTTCTAAAACCGCTGGGAAATTTTGGGATTCTGATGGAATTGCTTTCGAATTTGGGTTTTGTTTTTCATAAAACTTTTATATTCGAGGGCTTGTGCTTATGTGTAATTAGACTTGAAGACTAAGGTGCTTGAATGGAGCCTAGCAAGAAACCTTTAAACGTGCTTATCAAGCAGTTAAACGCTGGAATTGCAGTGATGCTGAAGAACGGCTGCGAATACAAGGGTAAAATGATCAAGTGTGACGGGCATATGAACATCCTGTTGGACGGGGCAACGGAATCCAGGGATGACCAGTTGATCACAAACTATGGAAACGTTTTGCTACGTGGAAACAACGTTCTCTACATAATGTTGGATGTACCTACAAGATAACGGTTTTGCCCGTTCCAGTGACGTATTCTAAGCTTTCATTAAGCTTGACGCTCAGCTTGTGCTTGCGTTTAAAGTATTGTAAAATGTTTTGGACGTCACGTGAAAGCAGGTCTTGAGCGTTCGGATGGTCGCTTGTAACGTATTGCGGCCAATCAATTATGAGAATGTGCTTATCAGGCTTCAAGATGACATTGTACTCACTTAAGTCTGCATGGATAACCCCAGCCTTCAGGTACGCCTTTCGTATGTTGCGCAAGATTTCTTTCAGAATCTTTTCTGGTTTGGATAATCTTCTCCAATTTGCGAGTTCTGCGCCTTCAATCATTCCCATGGCTATTATGTGACGGTTCTGGCTTATCGGTTCTGGAACGGCTACTCGACGGGGAAAAAGAAGCTTCAGGGCTTGAAATTCTTTCTCTGCTGCTAGTCGCGACTGGTAAAGCCAACTTGCACTATGCTGCATCGTGTAGCTTCTTTTCCGCATGGTTTGACGAAAACTGATTCTGCCCAAGCGATGGAACTTTATTGCTATGCGTTCGCCTTCTGGACTTAACGCGTCATAGACATCTGCTTCCTTGCCCACGCCTAATGGTTTTCCAAAAGCTTCCAGCACATTAGTTTTCACGAGGGCGTTTATCGCCAAGCAATCGTATCCTGCATAGTTTAATGTGTAACCTGTGTAGGCTTCGCGTATTTGATAAATCAGGCCCAATTTGCTGAGTCGGCTTAGTCTGAAGTCTGCGTCTCGGGCAAGGTTAAGTTTAGAAAATTTTGCGATCTGTTCTTTCGGGACGTACTCGTGTTGACTCATGGCGGTTTCTATAACTTGAAGTACTCTTAGATCTTCGTTTTCCAGCTTACGGAACACTTGAACTGCAACATCGGCTGACGACATAACAAGATAGTATATTCTTTTTTGCTAATAAGTTTCATCAAACTAAATCATGAGGGTCTTGGCTGCCTTTACTGATTCCTCGACCATCCGTTCTATGTCAAGCTTCTCTTCGGCTTCCTTTACCATTTGCAACCTTGCCCTAGTTGCTGGCTGGCTTGGTGCAGCCGTGCAGCCTTTTGCTTTTCGGGTTGAAACCTCAAAGGTGCCGATTTTTCTCGCTAGCTCTTCGGTTTCCGTCTTGTCAAAGCCTAAGAGCGGGCGATGTACCGGGTACTTCACGGCGGCTTCGTCTAAAACTCTCAGGTTAGTCACCGTTTGACTTGCTTGTTCACCGATGGCTTCACCAGTTACAATACCCTCAGCCTTTTCCATGTCTGCAATTCTTTCAGCAATGCGGTACATCATACGTTTGCACAATAGGCACGTCAGCTTCCTCGGGGCCTTTTCTACGAAAGTTTCAAGGTTTCTGCCATGGGGCACTATGTAGATCTTTGTCGGAAAACCAATTGACCATTCAAAAAGTTTCCTAGCAGTGTCCAGTGCTTTGGCAGTAGTAGCTTGATCTGTTAAGGGTGTGTTGTCTAAGTATATCGGGATTATGGGGCATCCTCGTTTCATTGCCAGCCAGCAGGCTACAGGTGAATCAATTCCGCCGCTGAGCAAGCATACGACTTTTGCCTGTGAACCGACTGGAAAGCCTCCTGGACCCTGCAGGGTTTCTGCGTAGACGTATGCCTTGGTGTCTCTGACTTCTATACTTATGGTAAATTGCGGGTTTGTGAGGTTTACCTTCAGGTTTCGGCCTTTAAGGTCGGATAAAATTTGTTTTCCAACTTCTTTGCAGATGTCCATGCTTGAATATGCGTGTGCCCCGACTCGGTGGCAGCGGACTGCAAAAGTGCTTTTTGCCATAATCGTAGCTGCCGCAAGATCTGCTGCTGTCTTCACGATCGCTTTGATATCTGACGTGGTCTGTTTTGCTGGTGAGACTGAGGAGATGCCGAAAATTCGCGTGAGCTTGCCTGCAATTTGCTGTGGATCTCGGGATTCTATGTAGATTCTACCACGTTTGCGTGCAATCTCATCGTAGGTCAGGCCATAGTGTTTTAGGGCATTCTTTATGTTTCTCAGTAATAATTCTTCGTAGGTGCGCCTTGTCCACTCGCTTTTAATGCCTATTTCTCCGCCGAAGCGCACAATTACAGAATCGAACTCCGTGGTAACCCGACCGTAACCTGAAGAGGCTTCATAAATGGAGGATAGTCTAAAGCATTTAACGATTATGTTCAAAGCTTTAGCCCTTTGTTTTCGACTTAAAAGGAAAGGTTTGGACAGGGTAGTATAACATCCTTCGAAAAATCTTGTGTCCCTTTGCCTCTATTCTTATTCTTTTCAGTCATGTAGCCATTCTGCCATTATCAGATAAAAGGCCGCCAGTCCCTTCCATTTTCCCCATTTCTCAGCAGTTCTGCGCGCTTCTTCGCTGGAAATTCTTCTATCCTTGCAATAGTAGTGTGAAATGACTCTTCTTAAACCCAGATCATCAGCAGGCATCGCCTCGAACCTTTGCATTCCCCTAACCATCGTCATTTTCGCTGTCCAAACTCCAATCCCCTTTATCCTGTCAAGCTCTTCGACAATTTCCTCAGCGTCTTCATAGTTTTTGAACTTCTCCAAATCCAGCCTACTACCCACAATCAGCTTGGAGACTTCTCTAATGTAGTCTGCTTTTTTCGAACTTAAACCACATTTGGGAAGTTGATCAATGGTTGCAGAAGCTAATTTTTGCGGGGTTGGAAAAGCATAATAAACTTCATTGTCTAAATTTAACGTGTCACCGAAGGTTTTGATCAGTCTTTTCTCCATTTCATTCGCCACCTTCAATGCAATCTGTTGTTCCACAATTGAGTCAATCAACGCCTCAAAACAGTGAGGGTTGCTGGAGACTTCAAGCCTCTCAGTTCCCGAGTCAAACCTGCCATTATCTTATCGTTCTTTACTTCCTCGTAGAAGGGTCCTAAATCAAAGTTCAAATTGAAGATGGCGCAAATAGTTTCTTCAGCTTCTTGCCTGTCAGCTTCGGAAATTCTTCCGTCAGACTTTAGCTCAATTGCCAGTTTTGGCTCATCTACGGTTCCCTGAGCTCTTACGATTATTAGAATTAGCTTGTCGTCAACTTTGATGACCTGCCAGAATTTGCCATCTTCGTATTTGCGGATTTGTCTGTCACCGGGAGAAAAAATCTTGGCACTCAGATTGAAATCAAATGGCGGAAAGGGTTTCACAGTCATTCGCTCAATTGTCGGCAAAATTCGTCTTCTTTCTAAACTCTGTAGCCGCCCAAGCTGATTGCTAGAAACAGGAAATACATAAAAAGCAAGACTGCCCCTTCCTTCCAGCTTATCTTTTCGCTTGACAGGAAATACCACAAGAAAAGACTAGTTATCACCGAGAACATGACTAAGCTAGAGAAAGCAGTTACATCAACTCTCAAAGGCTGGGCTATCAACGGAATTCCCAAAATAAATGTTGTATTCATGAAGCATGTTCCAACAATGTTTCCTAGGGCCAGATCCAAGTGTCCTTTCCGCACTGCATCGACGCTTACGACTAGTACTGGTATGCTTGTGCCGAAGGCTACAACTGTGGATCCAATAGCGACAGGTGATATGCCGATGTTGCCAGCTATATAGGAAGCGGAGTCAACGATAAAGAGAGAACTGATTACCACTCCGATGGCGCCCAAGAACGTGAAAAATACATATTCATTAAGCCTCTGCTTTTCTCCACCCAGCGCGCTTTCGGCTCTTACGCTCCTCTTTCTCAGAAGCCAAAGAGTGTACACCGCAAAAGTTGCCAAGAGCATTATTCCTATAAATCTGCTTGCATAGCCTATGTAGATCAGAGCTAAGGGAATGATTGAGGCCACGAAAAGACCGAAGTATAGACTTCCAACTTCCTCCTTTGCCATCGATGGAAGCAGCTTCAAGTAATCTACTTTCCTCACAGCTGCCAAGAGCAGACAGATGCCAAGTATAAAACACACGTTTACGATGTTTGAGCCCAAGGCGTTTCCGATGGCTACATTGATTCTTTCCTGCCCTAACGCGGAAAAAATGGACACGCTAAGGGCAGATAAAGATGTGCAAAAGGCAATCAAGATAAACCCCATCGTTGTCCTTCCATAGCCAGCTATGTCTGCGACTTTGACTGAATTGGTAATGGTCGAATCGCTCGCTCTGTCTAAAACCAATAGTGAGCCAATAAGAATAACTGTATTCCCCAACAGTCCCAGCTGCTCAAACAATGCCGTCTTGCTCCATCTTGCTTATTTCCTTTGGATGATGTTAAAAGCATTTTCTCACACTTCATGAAAATATGCATAAAGCAAAAATCATGTCGTCGCTATAACAGGTAATTATGAGCTCTGGCCTTAGAATAGTGTTTCTCGGAACTGGTGGCGGAAGATTTGTAACGATAACACAGAGGCGGCGTACCGCTGGCATTCGCGTGTTGGGCGAAGGCCTAAACTTACATTTAGACCCTGGTCCAGGAGCTCTCGTACACTCAATTAATGAAGGATTAGACCCACAGAAACTCAGAGCCGTCCTTGTTTCGCATAGTCATCCCGACCACTACACAGATGCTGAGGTCATGATTGAAGCGATGACCCGAGGCATGACACGAAAGTATGGAGTGCTAGGCGCGGCAAGAAGCGTCTTAAACGGAAACAGTTTGGTTGAAGCTTCAATATCCAAGTATCACCAACAAATGGTTGAGCAGAGGATCGAAGCCGTACCAAACGTGAAGTTCAAAATCGGCAACGTGAGCATTTCAGCGACCAAGGCAGTACACACTGATCCAGATGCCGTTGGTTTCAGATTCCAAACCGAGTTTGGAGATTTTGCATACACAAGTGACAGTGAATATTTCGAAGGCATAGTCGAATACTATCAGGATTTGAGACTTCTAATATTGTGCGTGATGAGGCCTGCGGGGAAACCTTGGAAAGGACACATGAGCACAGACGACGCTGTAAGAATAGTCGAGGAAACCCGACCTCAACAGGCCGTTCTGACACATCTTGGAATGAGTATGCTACTTCAAGGACCGGCAAATGAAGCCAAACTGATTCAAGAGAAGACAGGTGTTGCCACTGTTGCCGCATTGGATGGAATGATAATAAATTTCGGGAAAGGCATAACCATGCAGATGGGCGAGGGAAAGACCCAACAAGCTTTAATGGATTTTTTCTAAAGGATTTTTAAACAGAGAAGCCCGAATAATATCCAGTGAAGGCCGAATCATGCGAATCGTGTTAAGAATAGGCGGATCAGTCATCGCTTCACCGATCAACCCGGACCTAATCAACAAATATACAGACTTACTGAAAGCCTTAAGAGTGCAAGGGCATGAGGTTGCAGTTGTGGTTGGCGGCGGTACACTGGCAAGAGATTTCATTAGTGTTGCGAAAAATCTGAGACTCGAAGAAAAAGCCCAAGATGAGATTGCGATTTCGGTTTCAAGAGTTTTCGCCCAGCTGTTACTCGAGAAACTTGGAAAAATAGGCTGCAAAACTGTGCCCTTGAAAATTGAGGATGCTGCAAAATCCTTAAGACAAGGAAAGATTGCGGTCATGGGAGGCCTAAAGCCAGGCATGACCACAGACACGGTTGCGGCGCTGATTGCTGAAAAAATAAAGGCTGATTTATTAATCAAAGCCACAGACCAGGACGGCGTCTACAACAAAGACCCCAGAAAACATGTAGACGCCGTGAAGCTTGATCATTTACACTTCGAAGATCTGTCTCGCGTGTGCGCGGAAGATAAACACAGGGCAGGGATTCATCAAGTCATCGATCCGGAAGCAATCAAGATTCTAAGCCGGTGTAGCGTTAGAGTTATTGTTTTGAACGGATTTAGACCTGAAAACGTTTTGGACGCTGTTAAAGGCAAACGTGTTGGAACACTGATCGATTAAGTTGAAATCCATTTGCGAACGTCAAAGCTTAAACCCGTAGAGGCCTTAGGGTACGAATGAAACACTCGAATAGAGGCTTTGGCCTTGAGAAGAGCTTATTCGAACCAGCCATTAGTGGGCGTGGGTGCTCTCCTAATTTGCAGGGGCAGGATTTTGCTTGAGAAAAGAAGAAATGAGCCGGGAAGAGGGCAATGGAGTATTCCTGGCGGCTTAGTGGAGCTAGGCGAAAGCATAGAACAAACAGCGATAAGGGAAGTTAAAGAAGAAACCGGTCTGGAAGTTGAAAATCCCGAGCACATTGACATTGTCGATAACATAGACTTCGATGAGAATGGCAAGATAAGATATCATTTCATAATAGTCGATTACCTTGTTAAGCTGAAGGGTGGTAATCTCAAAGCTGGAAGTGATGCCGCCGAGCTCCGATGGGTCAGTTTTGAAGATGTTGGAAAATACGATTTGACACCAACCTTCAGAGCCTTCTTTCAGAGAAACCGGCAGAAACTGGAAAAGCTTAATTCATGTCCTTAAAGAAGAGTCTTGTTTCTCCCATGGTCTTAACGTCTAAGGCCCTGACTCTGGCAACCATAGGAAAGTCTCTTACAACTTTTCCAAGTACAAGACAATGATGCGGTGGCAAGTCTCTGGCGATGGATCTTACTGTTTCAGCGTCCACCCGCGCGGCGCGTGAAACAACGTCTAAGTCATGTTCGTTTGTAAAGTTGAAGAGGAATATGTTGTCTGCTTGGCGATAAATGTTCTCTCGGATAGTGTCCGGCTGATTTGTTATGAATGTGGTGAAGATTCCGAAATGACGCATACGGGTTACAATGTCATCCCAATAGGTCTCGCGGAGGTAAAGATGGGCTTCTTCGGCGAAGAGAAAAACCGCTTTGAGCGTCCAGCTTGTCAATGATTCAACGAGTTTCCCAAGAACGTACTCAACAACTATCTGCCGATCAATCGAAGAGGTGTTTCGCAGATTTATCACTATAGCACCGCCTTCTTCTCTAGCTTTTAGTAAGCATTCTTCCAAAAGTGTGGCTTCTGCAACGTTGTCCGTGAAAAAGCCCGAATTGACCAAGGCATGATAGCGGGAGAAAAGTGCATCGCGTACCTGCTGGTTGCAGTTCCAGTTGCGTATGGTCTCCCCCAGTTCATGCAAAGTGATGTTGCCTCTTTCTTTCAGAGATTGCCATATATGTCTAAACTCGCGTGCAGATGTGCCCGGCAAATGGAGTGCATGAATAAGAATGCCTAAAAGAACATGTAGATTCAACTGCTTTAGGGCCAACTTGAAGTTTTGCGAAGGCGTTAAAACGCGAATCTTGTCAAAGCAAGCGTTTCTTTTCCCATCGGCTGTCATCCCTAGGCTAATGTATTCTCCATTTAGATCAAAAACCACAACCGTCGCCTTATACCCTACCAAATTGACCATCAAAAGCTTGGATAAATGGGATTTGCCCGTTTCCTTCTTACCAGTTATTATGTTAAGTCTCCCATCCAATGAAGATGCATCAATCGTCAGAAGGGACGCGTCCTTTGTTCCGCCTAAGATTATTGGGAGTTTTCCATTGATTTTCGCAAGTTTCAGCAATGTTGGCAGTGGAAGTTTCTTTATTGTTGATCGAGAACGTGAAGGAAGCCAGGAACTGCTCGGGCTTAGATTCTCATTTTCCACTGTTGCCCGGATTTTACAAAAAAGCAAACTTGCATCTTGGATGTACGTGATATGTGGAGCGATCTCCAAAGGATCCACATCTTCACCCTGAATTAACTCTCCCCCGTCTGGGAGGCTCCGAAGTAATTCCTCAAGAACTCCTGGAATGCTTGCAAATTGTACATCGATTACTTGAACTATTAACGATCTTCCAGCTTCCACATCTTCAACAAGAAGGTAATCGCCTTTCTCTACAGTCTCGTTGGGGAGGCTCAAAATCTGGACGATGTTGCCTTCTTTCTTGTACAGTTTCATGACCAGCTTTCTCCTTTACCGAACGGGCCGAACAGAAGCCTGTGCATATCAGGTCTATTGATGATTTGAAGTCCATGCCTGCGTGTAATGAAATGTTGCATCGCTAGCACTTCATTGGCAGTGAAGGTGCATAGAATGTGGGCTAAACGTAGTGTTTCAGGATAGCTTTGCGTGAGTAGGTCGTTTCCCAATAGTTTTTCAACGGCCTCAATTTTCTGCTCAATGGGAACTTCCCTGTCAATGTCCAGCCTGAAGGCACAGTTTCCTTTGGTCAATCTTGCTACGTAGACATCGCCCAGCAAAACCATTGGAGGTTTGAGTTTCAGGCCCTCTGTTTCAAGCAAGTAGGGAGGCGTGTCTTCGGGCAGCAAGTCTGTTATTAAGTATCCGTTAACTCTCAAGTTTGTCATCTTTGAAAAGGCTAGAACGATGTTGCCTCTTTTTCTTGCAGTGCCTAAAATCTGCTTCATGCGCCCTACTGGCATGTCCGCGGTTCCAGATGTCAACGAGCCGTCGAAGAGGATTATCCCTTTGTTTATGGTTTTTGAAAGCATCATTTGCATCCATCTTTCAAGGAGGCTTGCTATTCTCATTGGCATTTGAAGAAGATTTGGCGCACTTTGATGGTTTTGATCTGGTAGAGAAGTGAAATATGCCTTTTCCAAAGCATTATAGACTTCTCTTTTGTTTTCTTCTGTCAGGTGAAATATGAATGGTCCAAGTCGGATGTATCTGTAGTTTTTGCTTTGCTTCCAGACGCTTGCGCCTCTTACAGCTATGACTATGCCTTGTGTTGTTTCCCCGATTTTCATGGTTGAGCTATCTACAGCAGCAACGATATTCTCTTTGCGTATTGGCTTTAATGGTATTGGTTCAAGTCTAAGGCTTAATGATTGCGAGTGTTCTTCAAAGCTGTTGATTTGTTGAAAGCTGTGTTGATTTAGTTGAAAAGACTGGTTCTGCACTCGTTTCAATGATTGGAGACTTAGTTCTGTGAATTGTTGAGGTAATGTTGTGTCCATGGTTGGCTGTGGAAAGTTATATTTTGGTGTTGTTGTAATAGGGTATTGTTCAATCACCAAGATTCACCAATAGCCAATTGTTTGAGGAAGGCATATTTAAGTGTTGTGCATGTACAAGATGCACAATACAATAAACAACAAGGTGAAAGATTGGCAGAAAAAGAAACAAAGCCACCAATACGCATAAAGATGAAAATAGGAGAAGTAGAATTCGAAATAGAATGCCAAGAAGACCAGCTCCAGCCAACAGTAGACAAAATCCTTTCAGCGGTAACGAAGAAGCTTAAAGAGACGCCACTAATAACTGAAAGACTTGCCCAGCCTCCAAGAGCAGAAACTTGTAAAGGCATAATTCAGAAACTCTGGGAAGAAGGCTGGTTCGGTACTGCCAAAGGCCTAAGCGAAGTACACAGTGAATTGGCAAGACGCGGATTCCACTACGACCGCACGGCCGTAGCTCACGCCCTGATCGACCTGGTCAAAGACGGAGTATTAACGAGAGAAGGAAAACCACGCAGATATCAATACGCCCAGAAAAGGCCACCGCCATAACCATTTTTCGTGAGGCTAATCCTACGGAGTTTTGACATTGCACACAGAAAAACAGAATATCAAGGCAGTGACTTTCGATCTTTGGGAAACTTTACTCTTCGAAAGAGATGGAGCAAGCCTCACGACGAACAGCTGCTCGTTCTAGGAGTCTCCATAAAGTATTAAATAAACTTGGGGCAAAAATCGCGCCTGAGCAAATAGAGGTAGCCTTGAAGAAAACAACTCTTTCGCTCTTAGACCTCTGGGAGACAAACAAGGATGTCGCTCATATGGATCAGATCCAGCTTATCATCAGATATGCCTCAAAGAATTTGATCGCGGTGAAGGAAGAGTGGATTGACGAACTGACGTCAGCATACACATCACCTATTCTTGAGGTTCCGCCTTACCTAAATCCAGACGCTCAGAAAGTGTTAGAGATCTTGAAAAATCGAAACAAGCTTATCGGGATCATATGTAACACGGGACTAACTCCGGGAATTGGGCTACGGAGACTTCTTGCAAATGAAGGTGTGGCGGAATGTTTTGATCTTATGATTTTCTCTGATGAAGAAGGCATTCGCAAGCCCGACTCTAGAATATTTCATCTTGCCGCACAGAAATTGAAAGTAGAGCCACGCAAAGCTGTTCATATAGGCGACAACTTGAAAAGTGATGTCTGGGGTGCCCAAGGCGCGGGCTTCAAGGCGATACACCTCTTAAGCGAGGAAGGACGAGACAAGATAGCCGAGTCTGACCCTTCGTCACTTGTGTCGCTTTCGAGAAGGCTCCGCAACTTGAGGAAAGATCAAGTAATACCAAATAGGACGATAACCTCTCTTGCAATGGCCATAAAAGCAATCGAAGAACTAGAAAAGGCATAGTCGGCGACCACGAAATTCATGGTAAGTGAAAGAAGGGTTAGCTGCCCATTTTTGCTTTGATTTTTGGAAGAATATCTTTCTGCATTTGGACTAAGCCAAAGGTTGTAATGCTATATTTTTCATCAGGAGTTCTTGAAACTATTCCGTTCTTGACAAGTTCGCCAAGACGTGTGCTTGCAATTTTTGCGTCTTTCTCGAGCTTGGTTTGCAGTTCCTCCTTTGAAACACCGCCGTTTTCAATCTTGCCCAGTTGACAGCCTATGTAGTTAGCTAAAAGCAATAGACTCAAGGTCTCATTGTCTGTCAGCTTATTTCGCGGAACTAGCAAGTATGGGCCTTCTTTTGCAAAGGCAATGATGTTTTCACAGTCTTTGATAAGTTTCTGTAAGTCGACATTCAATACAAGTTTGTTTGCAATCTCAAAGGAGGGAAGAAACTGATTGAAAAACTTGTTTATCAAAAGCCAAACTTCTTCTGGGTTGCCGGAAAAGGTTTTTTCCACATCTTTGTATTTGATTTGTACTATGACATTTTCTGCTTGTCTGGTCAAGCCATTTTACCTCTGAGTTTGGCTAGAACATCGTCTTCGATCCATCTTTCCCCCTGCATTGTCAACTTGAACTCCGGCCTGTTGGGGTCTGGTTTGAAAACTTGTCCTCTCTTTGTCATTTCATTCAAGCGGGCAGGAACCATGCATTTTATTCCGCTTGATTCTAAAAGCTTTGTGATATGTGCAGCAGTGTTCTTCTTTTCTTCTGAAGCATAAAGGGTCAAACCTATCGCTTCATAATGCGTGAGTTTTTCACGCGCTATTATGACAGGGCCTTCCGTGGTGGATTCAACAATGCCTTTCAACTGGGCTCCTGACGGGATCAATCGGTTTGAGACAAAATTCCCAATTTTTTCCATGAAATCGTTTGGGAAAGCCTCAAGCATCTTGAGAATCTCTTGTGGATTTTCGCCTTCAATTATGATTTCGCCAAAAGGTGTCTTTATCCGTGCCTGAACTTTATTCATTGGCTTCTCCTCTTAAGCCTAAAGCTTCCTTTTCAGCAAGGATATAGACATTGCCAGCGTCAGTGTTCCAGCGTCTAATTTTTTCCTTCTTAACGAGTCCCATGAGAACTGCAGCTAACGTTCGCCCTGGGTAATCCATCCCGTTGGCCTTCAACGCTTCTTTCAATTCATCGATGGTGCGTGGACGCCATTTTCCCCAGTCAGTCTCGAGAAGTCTCAAAACTGCTTCGTCGTAATGTTCTGTAGGCGATATTCGGGGGTACTTCTGTGATGGAGTCTTTTCATCTTTGGTAGCTTCTGTCTTTACTGTGAGTGTTGCCACCTTTTTAGGTTTCACACTTTCAAATGCCTTGTGAACGTTATTCATTAAGCTAGGCAAATCTTCAATTGTCTTCAGGACTTCCTCACGGTTTCCGTTAATCTCAATCTCATACTCGCCTACTTTCGCTCGGAAACCGAAGCTTCCATGCGATATTTTGGTCTTTTTATCCTGCAAAGTTATCCCACGATATAAGAGAATGCTAATTCCTTTTAGGGTTTACGTATTTCGATATATTACGGATTGGGAATATTGTATTAAATATTAAGATACCATAGTTACGCCTTACGTGCTCTTCTAAAGAAAAAAGGGAATGCCTTTGGCTAAGAAAGGGCTTTGTGTGTGGCTCTTCAGCTCCCTAACATTCATATCCGTTCTGCACCTAAGCGAAGCGGTTTCCGTTCTAGTTTTCAACAACCAAATTCGCCTTCTTCAACTCTACCCGTTCATCAACGAAAAGCTCCAAACCATAGCGCCGATCACATACCTTTGGGTAAGCGCTGCTGCAGCTCTAGTTTTCTGGGGAATCACATGTGCAATAGCATTCGACAACCCAGTGGAAAAATTCCTGAACACAATACTTTCAGACGCTAAGAAACAAAGTGCTCTTGAAACACAGCTTGTAGAAGACAAAGCCGAGGTTCTTGATGCGATGTATGAAACAATAGAGTCCAGCAATGACACTCTAGCACATGTTAGAGACATGATGTACAATGTAAGAACAGAAGTCAAAGAAATTCAACCATTAACGGAAAGCGTTGAGAAAATTAAATCAGAATTAAGCAACTTGAAGAAAGAAATTAAAAGGCATGAAGAAAGAGTGAAGTTCCCAAATGTCTGCCCCACCTGTGGAAAACCATTGTTACCAGAGTTTAAGCTCTGCCCCTTCTGCGGCGAAAACACTAACATGTTCCCTGAAAAAATCCTCGCAGTGAAAGAATATAGGTAAAACGCACCTCTTTTCGGGTCATGATTAATTCAATCATGTCTGAAAAGCAAGATTTCAAGCAAAAAATTCAGGGCAGAATGCTGCATTCATTTGATAGCGCTCCAATCTAATGGGGCAAAGTTCAAAATAATGCAAGTCGCCTATCGCGCACTTTCGGGAATTGTTCTGTCACTTTCTCTTTGTTTGTTCCAGCTTCTCTTTTACGAGTTCGCTTACTAACGCAGCGTCTGCTTTACCCCGAACTTCCCTCATTACAATTCCTATCAGAGGCCCGAAGGCGTTTGTCCCTCTTTCGTCAATCAACTTTTTGTTATTTTCAATTGCGGAATCTATAATTCTTTCAAGCTCTTCTTTGGAAAGCATTCTTAAGCCAAGGCTATTGATCGCTTCTTGAACTGTCTTGTCTTCATGCTGTGAGAGCCAGCTGACAATTTCAGGGATCGCTTCTTTGGCCAATTTTCCGGAGTCTATGCCTCTGAAAATTTCTCGTATCTGATTGTCTGAAACCTTTTCAACTTGAATGCCATCGCGTCTTAATGCCTTCAAAGTTTCAGTCATAAACGCGGCAACGGTTGTTGGTGAGACATTGCTTTCCTTTACGATGATTTCAAACAACTCGCCAGATTCAGAGTCTAAAACTTGCTTAGCCAATTTTTGATTCAGTTTGTATTCCTTGACGAGCCGTTCAAGTTTCTGGTCAGGGAGCTCTGGCAAATGCGAACCGATCTTTCTTATGTGATCATCTGTTATCTGCGTTGGCGGAATGTCTGTTTCAGGATACATTCTTGCTGCGCCTGGGCGAGGTCTCATGTAACGTGTTGTGCCGTCAATGTTTGGGCCTCGGGTTTCTTCAGGTACATGCTTTATGGCTTCGTGTGCTCTTTCCACAACTGCCTTCAATGCGTCTCTAGCGTTTTCAGGGCTGTCTGCAACGAATACTACTGCATCTCGTTCTTCTGCTTTGACTGCTTTTCTTAGCTCCTCAATTTCCTCTGTTGTAATCCCATACGCTGGCATCTCATCTGTGTGGAATATGCCGCCGACTCTTCCCCAGAACCTTGCCCTATCAGCCATTTCCGTTCCAAGCCGGACTCCGGGCATGAGCTCCCATTTCAGAAAACCATTAAATCCTGGCAGTTTCACCGCTAAGACTTGGTGGTTCTTGTCTAAGGCTTTTCGAACAACTTTACATTTCGTTCGCTTGAAAACGTCGTTCACGTTGAAAAACTCTTCCTCTATATCCTCTTTTTTCGCTCCGATTTTCCTAAGCTCTTCAATTATTATTAGGAGGTTTAGCTGGCGCTGGACTTCGTATTCTACAACAAGGGGAACGAGTTCAAGCTCCTGGAGACCCTTGATCTCTGTCAGTGCGCCGTTTGGGATTGATATATTTATGTCTTGTCGAATTGTGCCGAGGCCGCGCATGACTTTTCCGGTAGCTCTCAAGATTCTTCCAATTGCGAAGGCAACTTCTTCTGCTTCTTTTGGGGATTTTATGACTGGTGCTGTTGCGACTTCTATCAGTGGTATGCCCAGACGGTCTATCCGATAACGTACTATGTTGCCTTCTTCCTCGCCTGTTTTTCTTGCTGCATCCTCCTCTAGGCCTGCGTGCTGAATTGGAATGGTTTTCTCTCCTACCTTGATCTCGCCGTTTAAGGCTACTACGCATGTTCTTTGGAAACCAGTGGTGTTTGACCCGTCTATCACTGTCTTGCGCATCACGTGAATTTCGTCAACAGGCTTAGCTTTCACCATCAAGGCTACTGCTAGGACTATGTTTACTGCTTCCATGTTTAACGGGTGAGGAGGCTCCTCATCCATCTCGACAAGGCACGAAGTTGCCCTGTTTGCCTCGTAAAGAATTTTCACGCCTTTTTGGAATTCAAAGTAGGCTGCAGGATCTATTTGACCAAGCTCGCTTTGAGTGGGCCTAAGCCTGCGCAGAAACGTTACTTCTGGCTCTTCTTTGAAAAGTTCTGGCTGACAGTTGCAGAACAACTTGGCAGAAGTATTCAGTTGTTGGTGAATTTCCAAGCCGACTTTTAACCCGATTTTCTCAAAGTCCGTCTCCAATTAGAACTTCCTCCTCTCTTTATTCACTTTCGATTTTCTCTGGAAGGGTACGTGGTGAAAGCTCTCCAGCAATGTTTGTTTTCAAAAGTCTCTTAGCTTCTTCTGCATCTTTAGCTTGTCCGAAAACCCACATAAGCTTGACAAGAGCTGTTTCAGGTAGCATATCTTCTAAGGGAATCACTCCTAAAGCCTGCAGATCCCGGCCTGAGTCGTAAACGTTCATGTTTACTCGTCCCCACATGCATTGGGAGGTCATCGCAACAATGACGCCTTGCTCCACAGCTTTTCGTATAGCTTCAAAACTGTATTTGCCAACGTGGCCTAGACCCGTTCCTTCAAGAATGAGTCCTTTATAGTTTTGTTCCACGTACCAGTTTATTACTGCGGGGTTCATGCCGGGGAAAAATTTTAGTAATGCAACTTTTTCGTTGAATTCTGGTTTCAAAACAAGGCTTTTTGCTTGGCCACGTTTTCTGTAATCTTCTGTAAGCATAATTATCTTTTGGTTTTGTATTCTGGCTATTGGCGTCGTATTTATAGATTTGAACGCGTCTCTTCTGCTTGTATGACATTTTCGGACTTTTGTGCCTCTGTGAAGTATTATATTCTGATCTGACGGGGTTTCATGCATTGCCACTGATACTTCGGCAAACGGCGCTTTCGCCGCGGCTGTAACCGCGCCTATGAGGTTTGTTGCTGCGTCTGAGCTTGGGCGGTCGGCTGAGCGTTGCGAACCTACGATTACGACCGGAACCGGAAGGTTTTGCAGTGCAAAGCTTAGGGCTGCAGCTGTATATCCCATAGTGTCTGTTCCGTGGGCTATGACAACGCCGTCGATGCCTTCTGCTATTTGCCTTGCGACGGCTTTAGCTATTTCTGTCCAATGTTGGGGAGTTAGGTTTTCGCTGAAAAGGCTGAACAGTATTTGAGTATCTATGCGTGCTATGTTTGCTAGCTCTGGCACGACACTGTAGAGGTCGCTTGCTGTTAGGGCTGGTCGCACAGCTCCTGTTCGATAATCCACGCGGCTGGCTATGGTTCCTCCAGTACTTATTATAGCGACTTTTGGCAATTCTGGGTTTTGTTCTGCAAGAGGGGGAGGCGCAAAGGTTGGTTTCGTTCCTCTCCCTATTTTCTCTATCTTTGTGTCTGGCGTTATGCCTACGCCGATGTTGTAGCCGTTCTTCAATTTTATGACAACATGTTTTTCATCACCGTATTCTGAGCGGGGAATCAAGATTCCTTCGAAAACTTCGTTTGCTTTCGAGATGCGTATCATATCGCCAATTTCGGCTTCCGCCTTTTTGATGGCTCCCAGCGCCCAGCCTTTGTAACCTGAGAATTCTTTCTCACTCATTTGGTATTCTCCAACCTTTTTGACATGTAAACTCCATCATATTCGTAACCGAACCGCATATAGTACTGTCTTGTTCCTAGAGCACTTATGACTAAGGTCTTTTTTAAATCATAATCCTCCCGGCTTATGCGCTCAGCTTCAGCTAGCAAAATGCCGCCATAACCCTTGTGTTGCCAAGCTTTAGCTAAGTGTTTGCCAACGGGAACAAGTGATCCGTAAATGTGCAGCTCCCGTACTATTGAGCATGGGTCAGTCCTTATTTCGGGTCTATGGGCTCTTGCTGAGGGGATTCTTAGCCGTAGATAGCCTATTAAAATGTCATTTTCTGGGTCTTCTGCTGAAATGAAGATTTCTTTTCCCTCTGACGCATCGTAAAGTGTGGTGAAAATGCCGACATTTTTCGGGTTGGGCTTTGCCTTGTTACTTTCTATTCTGTGGCCTACTTCTCGGCAACGTATGCATCTACATTTTATGCCTTTTTCTCTTAGCCTATGTTGCACCAGTTCGCGCAGGTTGCTTCTGTTCACCCCAGCAACTATTAGTGGAGCAGGAATGTCCCGTTGAACACGCATTACACGTATCCAAGGCGGGATGATTTTTTTAATCTCTACTATGAGGCTTGTTGCTTCCTCGTTTGTGTACGGCCTATACGTGCCTTCAACGTACCATTTGTACGCTTTTGTGCCTTTCAGAACTAGGCAAGGGTAAATCTTAATCATGTCCGGCTTGAAATTCGGATCTGTAAAAATTCTTTTGAAGGCTTCCAAGTCTTTTTTCGGGTTTGAGCCTGGAAGGCCGGGCATCATGTGATATGCGACTTTCAATCCGGCATCCTTCATTATGCGTGTGGCTTCGATAATGTCTTGAACCGTGTGGGTTCTGCCTACTAAATGGTAAATCTCGTCACTTGGGTTTTGAACGCCCATTTCTACGCGTGTCACTCCCATGTTCAGCATTTGGTTCACATGGGTTTCTTTTGCCCAGTCAGGCCGTGTTTCCACAGTTATGCCTACATTGCGAATTCGGCTTGTTTCTGCATTCTTTTTAGCCTCTTCAAAACTGGCTGATTTCTTTTCTGTGATGGCGTCGAGGCAACGTTGAATGAACCATGTTTGATAATCTAAGGGAGTGGCGGGAAAAGTTCCGCCCATGATAATCAGTTCTACCTTATCAACACTATGACCTATGGCCTGCAACTGTTCGATGCGAGTTCTGACTTGCAAAAAGGGGTCAAACTTATTTTGTAGTCCACGCATTGCTGCCGGCTCGAAACCCGTGTAGCTTTGTGGAACCCCGAGTGATGGGCCGCCGGGACAATAGGCACACGGTTCTGGTTGCGGGCATGGGTAAGGTTTTGTCATTACCGCTATGACAGTGACACCTGACATTATGCGTGTTCTCTTCCTTCTTAAGAGCGGCAAGAGCTTGCTCTTCTCTTCAACTCTTAACAACCGTATTATTTCAGAGTTCGAAGGAACCTTTTCCAGCTGGTATTTAGCAGAGGTCTGCACTTTGAGATGGTTTAAGTCGTCATGACTAGGTGAAGGAATTTGCATTAAGCTGTCGATGATTTCTCTCAGTGGCTTGTCTGCTTTCAAGTTGAAGGCAACCACAGTATGCTAGGCAGAACATACAAATAAACTGCGCTAGAATCAAGCTACGAGGGCTCAAATGCGATTTCAGGTGAAATTGTCAAAAGTCCCGCAGTGAAGATGAAACAGATACGGGAACTAGGCTGAAACTCCCTGTTTTATCTTGAGGCTTGAGCTATTCTTTCAATCTCGTGCCTTTTTGCAACTGCATAACTCTTCATGTCATGATTGCCAGCCAATATCAGCTCTTCCGCTAGACACTCCTCTATTGAACGCGGATGGCTTATTGCCGCTTGCCTCGCTCCCTCGCTAATGTGCCGCAATGCCAAATCAGCTCTTCTCTGTGGAGCAACATCCACCGACAAGTGATAAGCAATGCCACCCATGCTGATCCGCGTTGTGTCTTCACATGGTGCAGAGTTTTCTATAGCCCTTACCAACACCTCTATAGGATTCTTGCCAGTGCGCAAATTAACTATTTCAAAAGCTTGCCTCACCATATTCATGACCTTAGCCTTCTTGCCAGAGTTCTTTCCAGGCCGCATAAGATTGTTCGCAAGCCTTTCTACGATGTTAATGTTTGCCTTGCGGAAACGTTTATGCTCATGCCTTCCCATGCTGTGAGGGATCACGACAGGTTTTAGAGAAACATATCTCTGTAATCCTAAATCCTTCACCTCAACGCCTTTGAAACTCCATTTCCCAAAGAGCTTTACTTCCTTTTCCTGCTTTTCTTCCTGCTTCTGACTCAAAAATGTCACCGTGCTGGCTTCTGTTTCCTTCCGTACACAAGTTCGTTCAAAGACACGCCATTAACTGTTACGACCTTCCAGCGTACCCCTGGAATGTCGCCCATGCTTCTTCCACGTGAACCGCCTATTCCTTCAACCAAAACTTCATCATGTTCATCAACAACGTTTAGAGCACCGTCTCCAGGCAGAAAGGCGGTTATCAATCTGCCATTTTTAATAAGTTGTGTCCTTACACATTTTCTTATGGCGCTGTTGGGTTGCTTACTTTCTACGCCTACTTTTTCGAGGACTATTCCGCGGCCCATGGGGGAACCTTGAAGCGGATCTGCCTTAACGTCTAGCCTCAGCATCCGCCGATTATAGTACATGCTACTCCAGCGGAACTTCTTACGTTTTTCGACCAGCGCTCTCGCGGCGAATTCGCCTCTTGGAGACTTCGAACCCATGGATTAATTTTCCTCTCGCTACGTCTAATCACAATTCTGATATTTAAACTTAGGGCGGTGGCACTTCCGTTGTGCAATATTTAAAGCCATGTTCAAGGCAAAAGTCGGAGTCAACCCAAAACTAGATCTAGCATTATCTTTCCAGAATGAACGTCTTTCGGTGTACAACATGAGTTGGGACTCTATTCATGAGCATTCTGTCTTCCGGCCTCTTACTCAGCCCTATTGGTTGAAGTTTGTCTGCTAGCCCAACGGCTGACCCCAACTTTGGGCTTCTCTCAGCAAATATCTCAAAGAGCACCTGACCTTTCTTAACGTGATCTCCAAGCTTCACACGTAGCACCAGTCCTGCGCCTTTATCTTTTGGAGCACCTGCTTCTCTTGCAAGCTTGGCAATATCTTCATTTTCTATCCAAAGAACTACGCCATCTTTGTCTGCGGTTACTTCAGCCTTCTTGTCCCCAACTTTTATGTCTTCAGGTTTAACTTCTGGATCACCGCCCTGAGCTTGGATAATTTGCCGAAGTTTTCTTTCTGCTTTTCCTGATTTTAGAAGCTCTTCTGCCTTTTGTTTTCCATTTTTCACGCCGACCATTTCAAAAAGTATGCCTGCAATGCTTGTTGCTTTTTCTCGAAGATCGTCTGGACCGTTTCCCATGATGGTAGACAGTGCCTCTCTTGATTCCAACGCTGGTCCTATGGTATAGCCTAGAGGTTGCTCTCCAAAAGTGATGCCGCACTGGATATTCATTCCTAGTCGCTTCCCGAGATCTATAAAGTCGTATGCAAGATCGTCTGCCTCACCGATCGTTTTTATTTTTGCGCCTCTTCCTGTGGGGATGTCTATTACAACGTGTGTCGCGCCTATGGCCTTTTTCTTGCTCAGGATTGATGGAAGAAGCATCGGGTCAATTGCCAGCGGATATTCAATTTGTATAAAAATATCATCAGCTGGTGCCAAGTCTAATGCACCGCCCCAAACCATGCAGCCATTTGTTTTCTCAACTACCTCTTTTATTTCATCCACCGACAGGTTTACAGGGCATAAAGTTTCAACACGGTCAGCAGTTCCAGCCGGGGAAGTGACTGCTCTGGATGAAGTTTTAGGTATGATGAAGCCCGCTGCAGCCACGATTGGTACTATTAGAATTGAGGTTTTGTCGCCTGGTATTCCGCCTATGCTGTGCTTGTCTAGGATTGGCTTCTTGTCAAGAGCGAGGGTGCTACCTGTTTTTACCATCGCCTTAGATAAAGCTTCTATTTCGTCCATGCTTAAGCCGTGAATGTGCAAGGCTGTTACAAAGGAGGCAAGTTCGATGTCGCTTAAATGCCGTTCCACAACGTCCCTGACAATCAAGTTTATCTCATTTTCTCGCAGTCTTTCGTTGCGGATTTTTGCCTGTACGTAGCGAAGTGATTCAGGCAGTTCTGCTAGGCGAACTTCAACGCTTTCGCCAGCTTCTATTTGCAGCTTTTTCGAGATTTCTTCATAGATTCCTAAAGAGCCTTTTGGAAAGTTGCTGGCTATATTGACGATGGCGATTACCTGTCTGTTCTTATTGGTTACTTCTACTCTGTCGGATGAATGCACGCCTAGAAGATTAGCCGTTCCATCGTCCAGTATAGCTATGTTTCTTCCGCCAGCTTGTATATCTAGGAGTTTAGCCTTAAGCTTCATTTGATCTCACATCTTCCACCTAATAAGTTGATTTGCAGTTAAAGGTTTTAAGGAACCTAATTCAATCACAAAACAAAGAGGGCTGACCAATTTGAGATATGTGGATTTTGTCGATCTAAGATACAAGCCAAGAGAAACCGATGTTGTCTGCACGTTCTTTGTTGAACCAAAAGGCATTAGCATGAATGAGGCAGCTGGAGGTGTCGCTGCTGAAAGTTCAATAGGGACATGGACAGAACTCACCACAGCAAAACCCTACGTCGAGAAACTCGCTGCCCACGTGTTCAGCATAAAAGGCAATGTAATCAAAGTAGCATATCCGATCGAGCTTTTCGAGTTCGGAAACATGCCCAACATACTAAGCAGCGTTGCAGGAAACATTTTCGGACTCAGAGCTTTGAAGAACCTAAGACTTAATGACATCGACTTTCCACGACAGCTCGTTGAAAGCTTCAAGGGTCCAAAGTATGGTGTTGAAGGAATCCGAAAGCTCTTGAAGGTTTATGGCCGCCCACTGGTGGGAACGATAATCAAACCTAAGCTCGGCTTGAAAACTCCGGACCATGCAAAGGTCGCCTATGAAGCATGGGTCGGAGGGTGCGACATAGTTAAGGATGATGAGAATCTGAGCAGTCAGAAGTTTAATCCATTCGAAGAGCGTTTGACAAAAACCTTGGAAAGCAGGGATCGAGCCGAGGAAGAAACAGGTGAGAAGAAGGTCTACATGATTAATGTCACCGCTGAAATGAAGGAAATGTTGAGGAGGGCAGAACTAGTTCTAAGCCGCGGAGGGGAATACGTAATGATCGACATTTTAACGTGCGGATTTGCCGCTCTACAAACATTTAGGGAGCAAAACTTTAACCTTGTAATTCACGCGCATCGAGCTGGACATGCCGCGTTTACCAAAAATCCGAAGCACGGAATCTCAATGCGAGTGATAGCCAAGGTTGCGAGAATGATAGGCGTAGATCAACTTCACGTAGGCACGGTTGTTGGAAAGATGTTTGAGACAAGAGAAGAAGTGACGGAGAACTGCGAAGCATTGATGATGGATATGAATGGTTTAAAACCAGTCTTGCCTGTTGCATCCGGCGGTTTACATCCACGACTAGTTCCAGCACTGATCAAGATTCTGGGAAAAGACTTGGTCATCCAAGCCGGAGGAGGCATTCATGGGCACAGAGATGGCACGATTGCAGGAGCAAGAGCGATGCGGCAAGCGGTCGACGCAACTATTAAGAGTATACGATTGAGCGAGTATGCGAAAAAGCACAGTGAGCTGAAAGCCGCTTTGGAAATTTGGGGGCAAGATGCCTAGCAATTGCTTATTCGAAGACCCACGGATATCTCCTGTGCATTACCTCTGTTATTGAGTGGGGAGAAATTATTCCTTCTTCGCATATTATGCCGTGAATAAAATCTCTTCTAGTAACGTCGAACGCGGGATTTCTAATGTTCAGGTTCTTCGGTGCATCTTTCCAAATTTCGTCCGGGTTTCTTTCTTCTATTTTTTCATAGTCTCCATACCTGGTTGCTGGGTCAAATTTTAGAAGTTCGGAAACCACATAGAATGGTGTCCGCGCCTCATGGGCAACGAGTGCAATCATGCTTGTTCCAATCTTGTTTATCACGTTACCTTCAGAGGTTATCGCGTCTGCCCCAACAACTGCAAGGTCAACCTGATTCATGAAAAACCGTGCAGCTGAGTCTATGATGAATGTTGTCTTTACATCTAGGTCTAACATTTCAGTTGCGGTTATCTTGCCTTGGAAAACGGGCCTGGTTTCAGTGCAGATGACTTCGAAGATTTTTCCCTCTTGTTTAGCTTTCTTCAACAAGTGAGTAACCGTGGAAGAGTGACAGTGCGTTAGAATCACCGAGTTGTTCCTAATTCTTCTAGCCCCTATCTCAGCAATCCTTTCATTTGAATTTTCAAGATCCTTTAGAAAACGCTGCGAAGCCAAAGACACTGTTTCAGCCAGTTTCTTGACATTTTTTTCGCTGCTCTTTTCCACCTGGCTTATTATCAATCGAACAGCGTTTCTCATGAGCGGTTCAGTTTCTCTCGAACTGAAAAGGGTTTCCTTCGCCCTTACCAGTTCCTTCAAGAATTCCTTCTTGCTCTTCGCTTTTGTCTGACTTGCCAGTGTTTCTGTTGCTTTTATAGCCGCTATAGCAACGTTTCTGGCACCTTGAATTTCAAGCTTCCTAATTTTTTCAGCAGTGGTTCGGATTGGGTCAGGCAATGATTTCACCTGCAGGGATGGTTACCTTCTTCGTGCTCAAGGCACTATAAACTTTCGGTCAATGGTTTTAGCAAACCTTGCCAGAAAAGGCACCGGAACCAGAGATAGTGCTAGATAGAAAAGTATAATTGTTCTTCAAAAGTTAGGGTAAAGGGATTTGTGGTGGTTTGATTTGCGAATAGGGTTTTTTGTTTGGGAATATCCGCCCAAGCTTGTGGGCGGTTTAGGCACGTATGCCGAGTACATAACTCATGAATATGTTGAGTTAGGCCATGATGTCTCGGTCTTTACTCTTAACCTAGGCGACCTGAAGACCACTGAAATCTTAAAGGGAGTGGAAGTTCACCGCCCTTTGATCGCAGATGCCAGTAACGTTTTTCCAATGTTCGTAATTGACGATTTGAAGAGATGGGGAACAAACATACGGTTTTTCAATGACATCTTCATCTACAACGTTTTGGGTTCCACAAAATTTCTCAATTCATTGATTAAGAAAGAAGGCTACCATTTTGACATAGTATGCGTTCACGACTGGCTGAGCTGTATTGCAGGTCTCATAGTTAAAAATCAGACTAAAATGCCAGTGGTCTTTCATGTCCACAGCACTGAATGGGGTCGAAGTGGTGGGCAAGGCTCTGAAGTTGTCTCGCATCTCGAAGATGCTACAGCCCAGAATGCGGACAGAATAATAACTGTAAGCAATGCCATGCAAGAGGATTTGGTAAGACATGGTTGGCCTCAGTCAAAAATAAGCGTAGTCTGGAATGGCGTGGATCCGAAACGGTACGATCCGCAAAAGTGCCAAAAGGAAGATGTGTTGAAGATCAGAGAAAAATACAGTATTCCAGAAGACTGGAATATGCTCCTGTTTCTTGGGAGGCTGACATGGGTAAAAAGTGTCAAGAATTTGGTCCAGGCGATGCCGCTGGTTTTGATGGATTATCCCAAAACAAAGCTTGTTATCTTAGGTAAGGGTGAAGAACAGAGTGACATAGTTGAAACAGCAGACAGGCTTGGAATAAGAGACAAGATCATCTACCGCTTCGAGTTTGTTCCTGAAAATGAAAGAATTCTGCACTATGCCGCTTCAGACGTATGCATTTTTCCATCAATCTATGAACCGTTTGGGATAGTGAGTTTAGAAGCCATGTCCATGGCGAAACCAGTTGTCGTCGGCGCTCGGGGCGTTGTAGGCTTCCGGGAACAAGTTATCAACTCTGGCACAGATCAAAATGGGGTTCATGTCAACGGCGAAGACCCAGCGGACATAGCATGGGGAATAGAAGAAACGCTCAGCGATCGACAAAGAGCAGGGGCGTGGGGTAAAAACGGCCGTAAGAGGGTTTTAAAGTATTTTACATGGAGAAAAGTTGCTGAACAAACGTCAGGAATCTACAAAACGCTTCTTTCAAATAGAAGCTAAATCAGTTACGAGCGGCGAAAATCCCAGTTTTATAGGTGCGGAAGAGGCGAAAAAGTGGGCATGACAGAGATGTTGAAAAGGCAATTAATATGCTGACATAGGTTGAGCATAGTATATATCTGAAATGCCTACCAGAATTCACCTTGCGAATCGATCGTTCTTCCAAACGTCTGCTGTGTCGCTGTAGCCTCGTCTTTCCCAATATCCAAGCTCCTTCTCTGCTGTGAATCTTATCCTTACAACCCAAAGGGCACTTTTGTACGCGTATTTGCTGGGAACGACAAGTCGCAAGGGAAAACCGATACCTTCCTCGAGCGTTTTCCCATCAAGTTTGTACGCCAGGAGAACGTCGTCGCCTAGAAGCTCTTGCAATGTAAGGGAAGTTGTGTAACCATCTGCACATTCAAACGTGACAAACTTGGCGGTTTCCTTGGGCTTCACCAAGTCGGCTATTTGTTTGAAGCGGACGCCTTCCCACTTGCAGTTAAGAACGCTCCATCCTTCGACGCAGTGGAAATCGCTTACAGATTCAACTTTTGGAAGTTTCAGAACATGATCCCAACTGAGCTTCAAAGGTTTCTCAACTCCGCCGTCTACGGTCAACGTGTATGTTTTCAAGTCAATTTTGGGATTGGACCGCGCTATGCCTGGGTGATCTACTCCCCATCTTAAAAGCCGTTTGATTGGAGTTTGACCTGGCGGCAGTCTTTCCTGCTTTCTTGTTCCTTTGTTTGAGGCCATGCTTGTTCAGAATGGAATATGATAGTATGGGAGATAAGGCTTGCTAGGAAATGTTTAGCGAGATGTTGGCTTAATCTTTAGAAGGTTCTATAAAACTTGTTAGCTGCTTTTGATTCTTTGGTTCTCTCACAAGGTTCGAAATTTTGACGCCTACTCTTCGTGCATCAAGCTCAGTTTCGTTCAGGAATTTTTCGAAAAGCTCCTTTACAGTGTTTTTCATTGCTTCGAGGTCGTCTGTTGGGTTTTCAAGTGTTTTTGATCTTGCATGAATGCTCATGTCAGTCGTTATTGCAATTATTCCAACAGTTTTGAAAATTACTCCTTCCGCTTTGATAGCAGCGTGGATTTCATTACACAGTTGATCTGTTTTTTCAAGTATGAAGCTTAAGTCGCGGGAGTCTTGTTTCAGGGTGGAAATTCTGCTGATGGATTCTGCTTCGCCTTTCTCCTCCACAGGCTCATCGTCTTTTCCAAGTGAGGCGTTGTGGAAATAGGTGGCTAATGTTCTGCCGAAGACTGCGATCAGTTTTTGCATGTCATAATTTGCTAGGTCAAAGATCGTGTTAATTCCTAAGGCCTGCATTTTTTCCCTAGTTTTAACTCCGACGCCGATAAGTCTGCTAACAGGCAGTGGGGACAGGAAGCTTTCAACTTGTTCCGGCCTGATGATAGTTAAACCGTCAGGTTTGTTGCTGTCAGCTGCAATCTTTGCAACCAGCTTGTTGGGTCCTACGCCGATTGAACAGGTGAGTTTCTGCTGACTTTGCAATTCATGTTTGATTTTTCCAGCTAATTCTTTGGCTTCTTCAAATCTGCCATTAGTTCTCTGAGTCACATCAAGGTAAGCCTCATCTATCCCGACCTGTTCGAATCGATCAGCATGACTCCTCAAAATCTTCATCACTTTTCCTGAAATCCCCTCATAAAAAGCGAAATCCACTGGCAGAAAAACGGCGTCGGTATTTTCCAGTTTCTTTTTCGCTAGGAAGATGGGCATTCCAGATTTTACTCCGTACTTTCTGGCCACGTAGTTTGCTGTGCTAACGGCTCCGCTGTCTTCGCTGCGTCCAGAATATACACACACGATTACGGGCTTATCTCTTATAGCGGGATTCCTCACTTCCTCGCATTGGACGAAGAAATAGTCCAAATCGACCAGCGTTATCACCCTTGCTTGCAAAGGTCTTCTGCCCCGCAAATGAGAAACCTCGTGGGCGATTTACGCCTTTCTTATGATCCTGAATTCACTGAAGCTTGAATGATCAAGAAGTCGTTAGATTTCTAAAGAAATGATCCCTTGGGTGGTTTTTCCGAGTTCAGACCTAAAACCAGTCCCTATTTTATTCTTTGGTTACTTTTAGACATATTCATACTTTTGGGCAGCTTCCTTCAGTGAGGCTGGTTGGCTGTACGGTCGCATATGTGTTCGTGGAGGTTATGATGCGTGCCTGGGACCACCTTATTCGCGTGCTAGAAACTGTGGGTAGAATATTGACAATGGTTTGAAAACCTGGGTAGGCGAAACATACATGAAACTAGGTCCTTGTTATATTCAACATCAGCTTTCCTCCGCCGCGATTGTACACTGCAACGTTTCTTTCATCTGCAAAGGGAAAACCTACAATCATTAGTGCAATCCCGAAGAAATGATTCAGATCGCCATGAGAAGGCGCAAGATTTCCTGATGGATGAGAGTGTGCTGTTCCGACGATGGAGAAGTCAATTGGCAACATGTGAAGCGGAATGTTGGCGAAGCCTCGACCATAATTTGCGAGCGGGGGCACGACCAGGTCGGAGACTGCAATCGTGTCTTTCTTCTTTTCGCCTCTGAGAAGCAAAATTGTTTCTTTTGGATACAGTCTTCTTGCGCCTTCAAAAATTGTTTTCAGAAGCTCTTGGCTGATTGAGACGGTTGTGTATTCTGCCATACATCGTTCAAAGAATCCGGACCTTTAATTACCTTTCGAGCTTGCTTTAGGATTTTTTGCCGCCACAGTGGGGGCATTTGTCTTCTGTTTCGTCATAGAGGTTGCTGCAATAGGGGCATCTGATCTTCACTATTTCCCGTATTATCTCCCTTTCTTTGATTGTCGGTTGGGTTTCCGAGGGTGTTTGCCATCGCCCTTTCTCGTTTGACTTCATCGATCTGAGGAGGGATATGACATAAGAAATTATGGCGAGTATGAAGATTAGTATGAAAAATGTCAAGAACAAAGGCCCAGGAAACATTGGGAACACGCCTTGCACTCATACTATTAGGGGAAGCCACACGTATTTAAGTGTAATTTGAATTTCTCTTCTAGGTGGTTTTCGATTTGAGTGCTTGGCGGCTGTTGAAGCTTGAGACGCATAATGCGTTTATGAATATGGCTGTTGACGAGGCTATTCTGCGAGCGAGAATTGAAAACACTGCTCCAAACACCTTGAGATTTTACCGCTGGAAGCCTTCTGCCGTTTCCGTAGGAAAATTCCAAAGCGTCGGAAAAGAAGTTCAGCTGGAAAACTGTAGAGAGCAGGGTGTGGATGTTGTTAGACGGATAACTGGAGGGGGCACTGTTTACCACGCATTTGAGGATGAGGTCACTTACAGCGTGATTGCTGGAAAAGAAGAATTGGGAGCTAAAGACATAGCGGGCGTCTATGGAAGAATTTGTGCTGGCCTGGCTGAAGCAATCAATATCTTGGGCATGACTGCAGACTTTAATGAAGGCAATGCAAAAGTTTGTCCAAACTTGACGGTTAACGGTAAGAAAATCTCGGGAAGCGCCCAATCTCACAAGGGCGGGGTTGTTCTGCAGCATGGCACGGTTCTTTTGAAGGTCAACTTGGAAAAAATGTTCACCTTTCTGCGTGTTCCTTGGGTTAAAACATGTATGGAGATAGTAGACATTGCAAAGCACCGGATCAGTTCAATAAGTGATGAGCTTAAGAAAGATGTTTCTATAGCAGATGCAAACAGCGCTTTGGTTGAAGGCTTCCAGAAAGTCTTGAACGTGAAACTTGTTGATGGAGAATTGACCCCTTATGAACATGGGCTTGCAGAAAAACTTTGCAAAGAAAAATACGCAACTGATGACTGGAACCTCTATGGTAGAAGTCCGCGATAAAAGTCTGTTGTCCAGGACATCTTTCTGCAAAATCGTGTCTTTGCCTGGAAAACAGAGGCCAGAGAATCTAGTCAGTAGTGTCACATGGGGCTTAGCCTGTGCACTTGACGTTTAGAGTTTTTGCTAGTCGTTTTAAGTCCTCATCGCTCATCCATTCGGTCCTGAGGTATTCGCAGATTCTCTCATCGCTCAGTCCTATGTTCCTCGCCTCTTCGACCGCACGGCGGTAAGCTTCAACTTCAGTAGGTCTTTCCGTATAGCTGTAATGAATGTCGAAGAGTTCTTTTCCTTCCATGAACTGTTTGACGTGGACGAGTTCGTGGATTAGGTCGAGGTATATGTCAACCTTGTCGCCGTGGTTCAAGTAGTTGGAGCTAATCATGAGATGTCCGTCTGCGCCGTTAACCCACATGTAGCCGCCGAACCAGGTGAACTCAACTTTAAGATTGCGGAGCACCTCTTCTGTTCTTTCGCCGAAGATTTCTCTGACAGCTTTCACTTTCTCTAAGCCTTTGAAGTAGTCGGTGAATTGGCGTGTTGATCCTTTAACGTGCAGTATCTTGTCCATGCGTAATGCTTTGACTATGCGGAGAATCTGGAGCATTAACAGTTCGCGCCAATCTATGGTTATTGGCCCCCCTTTTATTCTTGGGCGTTTCAAAATCTAAGTTAACGGCTCTTAACCTAGCGCTTTTCAATTCTCCATTTGACGCCCTGCGCCGTGTCCTCAATTATTACGCCCATGGCTTTAAGCTGTTCTCTAATCTTGTCAGCTGCTTTCCAGTCTTTGGCTTTTCTGGCTTCTTCTCTTTTACGAATTAGTTCTTCGGCTTCTTTCGGAAGTTTTTCTTCCCCTTTGATTTCGCCAATTACGCCTAAAACCTTGTCAACCCCCATCATTAATTTGTAGACTTTCTGTGCCTCTTCCTTGCTGAGCATGTTGCCGTCTAGGAGATTGTTGGTTTCTCTGACAAAGTCGAAAAGTGCAGCCAAGGCCAAGCCTATGTTCAAGTCGTCATCCATAGCTTCGCCGAAGTCTTTCTGCACACGAGTCATTAGTTGCTCTATTTTCTCTCCGCAGCCTTTTCCATCTGCGTCCATCAGTCTGCGCATAAAGTTTGTCAAACGCTCAATCGCGCTCTTGGCGGCTCCTAACCCTTCGAAGGTGAAATTAACCTGTTGCCTGTAATGTGTTGCCATCATTAGGTAGCGTATGGCCTTTGGATCGTAGCCTTTGGCTGTCATATCTCTTAGCGTGTAGTAGTTGCCCCATCTTTTGGCCATTTTTCTTCCTTCGACGAGCAGATGTTCGTTGTGAAGCCAGTAGTTTACAAATTTCTTACCTGTGGCTGCCTCGCTTTGGGCGATCTCGTTTTCATGATGTGGGAACAGGTTGTCCACGCCGCCGCAGTGAATGTCCAGTGTTTCGCCTAGGTATTTCATTGACATTGCTGAGCATTCTATGTGCCATCCCGGTCTTCCTCTTCCGACCTCTGTTTCCCAGAAGACATTTCCGTCTGCTTCATCCCATGCCTTCCATAGGACGAAATCGCATGCCTCTTCCTTGGCGTATTCGTCAACTTTTACTCTTGCTCCGGGTTTAAGTTCTTCTACTTTGATTTTTGCAAGTTTTCCGTAGTCTTTGAACTTTGAAATATCATAATAGAGTGAGCCGTCTTCGCCTCTGTAGGCGTAACCTCTCTCCGCCAGCTTCTTGATTAATGCAACCATTTCAGGGATATGCTCTGTAGCCCTTGGATAATACTCTGCTTTCTCAATGTTCAGCGTTTCAATGTCTTCAAAAAAAGCCTTTACATAGTGTTCCGTGATCTCATTAAGGGGTACTCCACGTTCATTCGAAGCTTTGATTGTCTTGTCATCTACATCCGTTAAGTTCATCACCTGGATGACTTTGAAACCGCGGTATTCAAGCCATCTTCTTAAAAGGTCCTCGAAAATGAAGGCCCTGAAGTTTCCAATGTGACTGAAGTCATAGACCGTAGGTCCACACGTGTACATCCTAACTTTTCCCTTTTCTATTGGGATGAATCTTTCCTTCTTGCGCATCAGAGTGTTAAAAAAGCGTATGTTTTCAGCTAGATTTTCCATGATCTTTCCCTTAGAATTAACGATCAAAGATATTTAAGCATTATACTACATGAAGCTGGAGTTTCCTGAAAACTCGCTTTTTCCTCGACTTCTTCTTTATAGATCGTTCATACTTTGTTACTTCTCATAAATGATCGATCGATCAAACCGGTAAGGGTTTTTACGATTGGGCACAGAAATAGAGGAAGGTGAGAACAAGACGGGGTTCAAATGCATAGTTTACGAGAAGAACAAAGGCGTGGCCACAATCACCTTGAACCGTCCTGAAGCATTGAACGCCTTCAGCAAAGAAGTCGTGGAAGAGATTCTGGATGCATTGGAAGATGTCAAAAAGGACGAAAATGTGCGCGTCGTGATATTGACTGGAGCTGGTGAAAAAGCATTTTCAGCAGGCGGAGACATAAAATCCATGGTGGGAATGACCGCGTTGAAAGCAAGGGAACTTTCACGTATGGGCGAAAAACTCTGCCTCGCTTTGGAGAACTTGGAAAAGCCAGTTATTGCGGCGATAAATGGTTATGCTTTGGGAGGCGGTTTGGAAGTTGCTATGTCATGTGACCTCCGAGTAGCTTCTGAAACCGCTCGAATGGGACAGACAGAAATCAACATAGGACTAATCCCAGGCTGGGGCGGAACTCAAAGGCTCACGCGTCTCATAGGGAGAACCAAGGCGAAAGAACTTATTCTGACCGGAAAGATGATCGACGCAAAAGCTGCAGAACAGTTAGGCATTGTTAACATGGTCGTGCCGCCGGACAAATTCAGAGAAACAGTTCGACAGTTTGCTCTGGAATTGGCAGCCAAGGCTCCTGTCGCGGTCAAAGTGGCCAAGGCTTTAATCAACAAAGGCGCAGACATAAGCCTAGAATCAGCTCTTGCCCTAGAGCGTGAAGGCTTCGGCGTCGTCGCTTCCTCAGAGGACTTGAAGGAAGGCGTTTCAGCCTTCATAGAAAAACGAAAACCAACATTCAAGGGTAAGTAACAGCCCTTCACAAACTCCTTTCTTACCATTCACTGTTTTCTGAGAAGCACGATTCCTAAGTTTTCAAGCTGGATTCTTTGAACCTTGCTCAAAACTAATATATGAAAGTACGTCAAGAAGCCTACAACACTTCGCATGCACTAATGAAATGAGGGAGTGAAGGAGAAAATGAGAGCCGTCATTTTCGGTCCGCCGGGTTCGGGTAAAGGCACTTATGCTTCGCGTCTGCAAGCCAACCTAGGTGTTGACGTAATTTCTATGGGAGACATTTTCCGAGAGATCATGAAGGAAGACACTCCGCTAGGCAAGAAAGTTAAAGGATTTGTTGAGAAAGGGTTGTTGGTCCCAGATGATGTTGTGATAGAGGTTTTGAAACAGCGCCTAGCCAAATCCTCCAGCAAGAAAGGATTTATCTTGGACGGTTTTCCGCGCACGATTGAGCAGGCCAAGGTTCTGGAAAAAATTGTCAAAATAGATGTTGTGATCCAGTTGACAGTGCCTGACTGGATAATTGTTGAGCGTTTGTCTACACGCAGAATATGCAAGAACTGTGGAGAAGTCTACAACATACGCTACTTAAAGCCAAAAGTGGAAGGAATATGTGACAAATGCGGCGGCCAACTTTACCAGCGTTCAGACGACACTCCGGAAGTTATCAAGGATAGGATAGGAGTTTATGAACGTCAAACCCAACCAATTCTGAAATACTACAAGGAGAAGAAGGTTCCTTCCGTAGAGTTTAAATGTGAAAAACTTGATTTGCCGCCTGAAGTGGCTGTAGAAGAAATTTTGAAAGGTTTAGGGAAGCTGATATTGGCTTAATGTACCCCGACAGCTTAGTAGTCGCCCAGTTCTTTCTTGAATGCTTCAGAAAAGTCTTTTTCCCAGTTGTCGAGGGCTTCCAGCTTTCCGAGGAAGAATCTGAGCACTGGTGGTTCGGACACGAATTTCAATCCCTTTATCAAGTTTCTGTTCTTGTACAGCCAGTTTATTCTGTCAATGGCATATTCAATGTGAGATATTGTGTAAACTCTTCTTGGGAGGGCAATTCGTGTCAGTTCCAAATCGGCAAAGACTTCCTTTCCTTCCTTGTCTCTGTCCATTGAAATAGTTCCTCTTTCCATGCTTCTTATCCCAGAGACTATGTAAAGGGCTGCTGCCAATGCTCCTGCCGGATATTGGGATTGAGGAACGTGTGGCAGGAACTTCATTGCGTCCAAATGACACGCTAATCCGCCTGGCGGCGTAACCACAGGAACTCCAGTTTCATCAAGTCTTTTGACAAAATACTTTATCTGCTCTACAGCGCACCCCGCCACGTCTGGGTCAACCATTTCTCTCATTCCGACAGCCATGGCGCCTATTTCCCTCATAGACATGCCACCATAAGTAAAGAAACCCTCGTACACTGGAAGCCATGGTTTTATCTTATCAAAAAGTTCTTGATTATTTGTTGCTATGAGACCGCCTCTGACGCATGTGTTCTTCCTTCCACTCATGTAGAATAAGTCTCCAAGACTGCATATCTCTTTGACTATCTCTGCAACAGTCTTGTTTCCATATCCTTTTTCTCGCTGTCTTATCAGGTAAGCATTTTCGCAAATCAGACTTCCATCCAAAACTAGAATAATTCGATGCTCAGTGCAAATCCGCCTGATTTCCTTCAAATTCTCCATTGAAAACGGTTGTCCACCAAGCAGATTAGCTGTCAATTCCATCCGAACAAAGGCTATCTTGTCTTTGCCATACTTCTTGATGGCATTCCTCAACTTCTGCGGGTCCATGTTGCCCTTGAACAGATAAGTGCTTTTTGTCTTCAGTGCTTCATCCATGTAAATCTCTAAGACTGCTGCCCCCGCAAGTTCAATATGGGCTTTTGTGGTGGTAAAGTGGTAGTTAGTAGGAACGATGTCACCTGGCTTGGCGAACACCTTCGCTATTAGATGCTCCGCTGCTCTGCCTTGGTGAACATTCATAACATGTTTGAGCCCTAAAATGTCCTCTACCGCTTCCGCTAATTCGTAGAAGGTCATGCTTCCAGCATAGGCATCGTCGACTTTCATCAGGGCAGCGAATTGGTTGTCGCTCATGGCGTTTACGCCACTGTCGGTGAGCATGTCGAGAAATATGTCCTTGGTTTTGAGCAGAAATGTGTTGTAGCCTGCCTCTTCTATGGCTTTTAGTCGCTCCTCCACGGGGCTCAAGCGAACTTTTTGCACCATTCTCGTCTTGTGCATTTCTATGGGTATTTCTTTGCCTGATGATAATTTTATGGACATTAAACAGACCTCATGATTGGTGCAGCTTATCGGATATGCGTTTTAATATCTTTTTCGGTCACGGTCACTTCAATCAAACTTTCTACTTCTTTCTACCAAAACTTATATGTGAAGGGGCAGACTGTGAAAATCTTCTGTAGACTGAGGAGAAACACGTTGCCTGATCCGCGTGTGCTTCTGGAAGACAATCCTGGAAAACGCGTGCTCTTGCTTGGGAATGAAGCTATCGCTAGGGGGGTCTTGGAGGCTGGTATAGGCGTGGTGACGACGTACCCAGGTACACCGGCATCTGAGATAGGTGACTCTATCTCTGCTATTGCTGCTGAAGCTGACTTGTATATGGAGTATTCCATCAACGAAAAAGTCGCAGTGGAGGTTGCAGCTGGAGCAGCCAACTGCAAAGTAAGAGCTCTTACAGCGATGAAGCACGTTGGGTTGAATGTGGCTTCTGACTTAGTTATGACCCTGGCTTACACTGGTGTGAGAGGCGGCTATGTCATTGTCACTGCAGACGACCCAGAATGCCATAGTTCACAAAACGAACAGGACAACCGCTTCTATGCTTTATTGTCAAATCTGCCATGCTTGGAGCCTTCCGATCCTCAAGAAGCGAAAGACATGACAATCTCAGCGATTGAAATCTCTGAGAAACTGGAATTGCCAGTGTTATTGAGGACTACAACTCGGATAAACCACACTCGCGGACCAGTAGTTTATGAAAGGCTTTCAAAACCAAACTTGAAGGGCGAATTTATTAAAGATGTAAAACGGCTCGTAATGGTTCCAGCGAACTCTAGACCGAAACATGGCGTGCTGTTAAGAATTTGGGAGAAGGCCAGAGCAATCACCGAGACTTCTCCTTACAACAGGGTTGTCCGAGAGGGAAGGAGTACAGAGCTGGGAATTATTTCTTCAAGTTCAGCCTACAACTGCGCAGTCGAGGCAGCAGATTTGTTAGGATTGGATGTCAGCATCCTGAAGCTTGGCATGACACATCCGCTTCCGGAAAAAATGATTGGGGAATTTTTGAAAAGAAATGAAGAAATCATTATTGTTGAAGAGCTCGAACCTTACCTAGAGATGCAGATTAAGGCCATAGCCAAGGATTGTGCGCCGAATGTTGAAATATATGGAAAAATGGGCAAACAATATTTCCCGAAGGAAGGAGAGTTTTCTACACGCACAGTTGCGACTGCTTTAGCCGAAATAACTGGAAAAAAATTGCCGATAGACTTTCGAAAGATTGATGAAAGATACGGTGAAATTGCCAGAAGTTTACCTTCGAGACCACCAATACTGTGCGCAGGTTGCCCGCATAGAGCATCCTTTTTCGTCATAAAAAAAGTTGCAGGAGAAAAGGCGATCTATCCAACAGACATAGGCTGTTATGCTCTAGGCATTGCCCCTCCGTTGAACGTTGGCGACATAATGATATGCATGGGCGCAAGCATAGGCACCGCCGAGGGAATAAGCAAGGTGACAGGCAAAGACAACGTAGCAATAATCGGAGACTCAACGTTTTTCCACGCTGGAATACCCGGCCTCATAAATGCCGTCTATAACAACCACAAAGTCACTGTAGCTGTCTTGGACAATCTTGCAACAGCGATGACTGGTCATCAACCGCATCCTGGAACAGGTATGACCGGCATGCAGGGCCCAACAGAGAGAATTCTAATTGAAAAGGTTGCTGAAGGATGTGGCGTGAAATATGTCAAAGTTGTGGATCCCTTTAAAATTAAGGAAGCTACTGCGGTGTTGAAAGAAGCACTGCAACAGCCGGGTCCTTCGGTTGTGGTTTTCCGCGCGCCATGCACCCTGATCGCTGTCAGAGAGGAAAGGCGTAAGGGCGTGAAGATTGTGCCATTCAAGATTACCGAAAAGTGCACAAACTGCATGGCTTGCGTCAAATTGTTGGGTTGTCCGGCACTGGTTGTTGAAGATGGAAAAGTAAGGATCGATGAAACCCTTTGCACAGCGTGCGGACTATGCGTTTCGGTCTGTCCTTACAACACCATAGAAGGGAGCTGTGGGGAATGAAGGTGTTTAACATTGTTCTGGCTGGTGTAGGCGGACAAGGCACTCTATTGGCGGCTGAAGTTCTAGGCGTGGCCGCTGTCAAAGACGGGTTAAATGTTCGGGTAGGTGAAATTCATGGCATGGCCCAACGTGGTGGAGCGGTGATATCCACTGTAAGAATGGGCGAAAAAGTTGCTGCGCCGACAGTGGTGGAAGGTCAAGCAGACGTGCTTTTAGGATTTGAGCCTTTAGAGACCCTGCGAAATCTGAAGTATGCTTCGGAAAAAACGCTTGTCATAATGAGCGCTGACCGGATTCCTCCAACAGAACTCGCAGCCAAGAACATGAAATATCCCAGCATGGAAGAGATCGTAGAGAAGATTCATCGTTTCACAAAAAAAGTAACTATTGTTGAAACTGCACGATCAGCTAAGGACGCTGGAAGTAGTCTGACACAGAACATTGTTTTGATCGGTGCTTTGGCAGGTTCTGAAAAATTGCCTGTGAAGACTGAAAGTGTGGTGGAGGCTTTGAAGGAGCTTGTTCCGGCAAAACACGTGGACATGAATGTTAAAGCGTTTAAGCTCGGCTACGAAAGCATGAAAAAAGGACAAAAGAAGGCTTAGCTACCTTAAGTTGTGGCATTTGTCGAGTTTGCTTTCTCCTTGTTCAAGATTGCTTTTAGTATACTTTGGAATAGTTTCATGTCGGAGACGTCTACTACTGGAATTTGGAAACTCTTGTCGATCTCGTAGATTTTCTCATATTTTGGGAACTTTGCGTAGCAGATTTGACTTATGGGGAACTCCTTCTTCTTCAGTTCCTCTTCAAAGGATTTCTCATAAACCTCTAGGCACAGCAGGTAACTGTCTATCCAATAAAGCCTGTTCACACCGTAAGTCGCAGCGCACCAGGCAATGTTGTTAACAGACCGGTTGTCTAAACCTAAAACGTTGATTTTCTTCGTCGGCGCTATTTCAACATCCATGTCCATTCACTCTCTGAAAGGTGTGTTTAAGACTTCTTTAACCTTGTTGCTTATTATAGGTCCAAGCCCATGGACAGTCTCTGGCCAATCATCAACATTTATCAAGGCGTTTAACGGGGTCTGGTACGACTTGAGAATTGACAAGGCTTTCTCTCTTCCAACATTCGGTAAGCTTGCCACAAAATAGAGTTGGGCATCAGCTATTGTGTCTACCTTTTTGAAAGGATGAACTGTCGGTGCCCGTTTTTCAACCAGCTGCTCTTGCCTTGCAGCTACATAAAGAAAGTCAATAGTCTCCTTGTATGACGTTGTGTTAATAATTGCTACGCCGTTTCTTGCCAAGTTAAACATTGCACCCCACACAGAAGCAGGCTGAATTCTGCTATACTTGTAAATTATCGGCAAATAACCCTCCAGTAAGATCAGGGATTTCGGATAGACCTCCTTAAGCTTAAACAGTTGCTCGAAAAGATAGCGACGCGTAAGTGTGTAAACAAAGTCGTGTACCGTTTTCCTCTCCACGGCACACACATCAGACAAAACATAATCTCCCTTCTCTAGAGTCTCAGTTTTAACGTCAACACCACGCTCTCTAAGCCCTTTAACGATCTTTGCTGCCGTGTTTGCTTCGCGGCTGTCAACGATAATTGTCGGCTGCTCTTGTCCAGTGTCTTTCTTCTCTCTAAGGTACGGAAGTAAAGTCTCTGTTCCAGACATACCCTCAACTCTAATAACGTAACCGCAACTCCTGCACTTATCTTTCTTGTGCTTTCCGAAGACTTCTTTGCCATCGTGATATTCCCACATTGAATAAAGCGCGCTAGCATTTCAAGAATGGCTAAAAGGCTCCGTATCCTCAACCTTTCAACCCAAGCCCAAGCTTTTCTCTTTCAGAGAAGAAAAGTGAAGGCTGAAATCTACCAACGAAATTCAGGTTAGACTACTTTTCCAAATTCTCTAGCTACCATAACCATGTCAATGATGTTGATCCGCCCGTTATTGTCTAAGTCAGCTAAGGCATTCCAGTTTGGACCTCCCGACTTAGTTCCATAAGCTAATGCTACTATAGTTACGTCTTGGATGTTCACTTTTCCGTCTCCGTTGAGGTCCCCAAGCAGCTGGTTGACCAGGGTAATGGCCATAGGAGCTGAAGAGGCTATGGCCACTGGACGACATGTGCCCTGCAAGTAGTAAGTTCCAGGTTTAGGTGGAAAGTATTTTCCATGAATATAATGGTAGAGGTTCCATTGTAGCGTTTCACTGCAATTTTGTCCGGGTTCAAGCGTAATCGATAGGACCAGCAGAATGAAGTATTTGCCATCTGACCAGCGGAAACATCCTTCACGGGAATGGTAGAATACATCAAACAGTGGTGGGGAATAGGTAATCGTTACATTATCCGCCCCGACATTTTTCAAAGTCAATCCAATGTTAATACTCTCCCCTATGTGTATGACAGTTTTATCGACTTCAATTTCCAATAGGAGATTACCTTCAGATTTAACTGGTGAAACGTTGAACACTGATGTCAATATGCTCATCGAGACCAGTGCCAACATTACTGGAGAGACAGTTTTCTTCAACAATCACGTTTCCCTTAATTTAAGCAGTATAACTAGAAATTAACACTTGCGGACAAATGTTCCATTCCTGTTCGCTGATTGTGGGCGCGAAGAAGTGTCTAAATAGGCGGATGACCTTAAGTCAAAACTACCTAAGGTGGCAGCTTTGAAGCTTCTGCTTGATGAGATGTACGCGGGCTTGAAAGAATATTTTGAAACTCTAGGATGGGATGTGCTGACGGCCCAAGATGTGGGCTTGAAGGCAGCAAGAGACAAAGACATCGTAGAATATGCAAGAAACAATGATTTACTGCTTATAACTCAAGACCAGAAACCAGCAGACCTAGCTGAGCTAACAGGGGTCAAGTATGTGTTAATCTCCAGCGCGATGATTGCGAAGATAGCTGATGAAAAAATAAGAGAAAAGTACCCGAGCATCAAAAAGAAATAGTTCTGGTGTCTGAAATTCGATGAAATAAGAAAATGGACAAGTCTAGATGCGAGGTCAAGCGTTTGCCATCTTCCAAATGGCCTCTTCCATTTCTGGCCCATGCTTTATTCCATAGTAGATTCCTACCACTTTTCCAGCAAATGGTATTGCTACTCGCTTGACCAACTTGTGAAGCAACGGGTTGGGAATTCTGTGCTCTAGGAAAGTGTCTCGCCAGATTCTGACGTTGTATTCCCAGCATTTCGTGAGCAGTTCCCAACGGGCTTTCGAGAGAGAATCAAGTTCTGCCCCACGTTTGTTCATTAACAGACAATTTTCTAGCGGAACGAAAAGTAAAGGAACGTAAAAAGCTTGGTAGTCTCTCAGATCGTCTATCAATTCAAGGGTTTCAGAAACATCCTCTTCTTCTTCATCAGGAAGTCCAATTATCAACGTGGCAAGCGGGTACCAGTTATTGTCATTCATTATTCCAAAAGATTCTGGGACTATCTCGTTCCAGTCTTCAGGCTTGAAGGGAAGCGTCTTTCCAGCCATATACTTGCGTATAAGCCTGACACTCCCAGTCTCTACGCCGGTTTCAGAGGTCACAATAGGCTTCTTACCGTGATAATACCAGTTGTAGTCTAGCAAGATTTCAGCAACTTCTTTAACCATTCCGGGGTCAGCAACAACCGGAGCCAGAGACGTGTGTGACGGCTGTATGGCCTTAACGCCTGGAACTGATGCTACGCTCTTGACAAGTTTCACAACGGCCTCTTTATCCGGGACAAAACGTTTTTCCTTCGCACCATACAAGAAGAGGTCTTCAGTAACCAACGTAATTCTTGAACATCCGTCCCTAGTTGTTGTCTCAACTTCTTTCAAAATCTTTTCCAAAGGCACCTCACGTTTTTTCTGCATTGTAGGCGTGCAGAACTGGCAGTTCCGGCCGCAGCCTCTGGAAATCTCAACGCAGCCGTGGATAGCTGCGTGTTTAATAACGGGCACTTTCTCGTTCTCAGAACTTTTCTCGAGACGAATCACTCGGGGAATAGACTCCCCGTTCACTGCTTTGCTGAAAATCTTCGTTATTGTCTCTTCTCCTTCCCCTATTATTACACAATCTACTCCATAGCTCTCGTCTACTTTCTTGCGTTCCAACTGCCATGCCCCAAAACCGCCGACTATCACCTTGGGCTTAAACTTCCGAATACCCTTATTCATCACCAACTCTCTGAATTCGATGGCATTCATCGGTTCTCCGCCCCCGACAATTGAAGAGTATGTTTTGCTGACGTATCCCATTCCGGTTGGATCCATTGATGATATGCCTACAACTCTTGTGTTCGGCCCAATGAAGGTGTCAAGATCACGCGGGTGAACCACTGCCACTTCTGACTCATCAAAACCATTCTGTAAAAGCAAGGCTTCCACTTTTCTTAGGCCATAAGGCGCATATTTAGCCCTTCCATCATGGCTGCGTTCCACTGGGGGATAGAGCACTCTTCTCAAGAGCCACAATGGCACAGGTCCCTTGGCGAACCCAGCGACGAAGGCGACAAAGGGATTGTTGGCAAAATCACTCATCTCGGTGGCTGAAGCGGTCAGCACCACTTTTACGCCTGAATTGTTCGCCATGTTGCTTTCCCTTTCATCTGAGCCCAAAGGATTTCTTGATTGGCTTATTAATAACTATTGTTAGCGAGCTGGCAAAACATGACTATACCAGCGTCTTCTGCTTTTCCGCAGAAACAAGGTTTGAGACCCTAACACCAACAAGCCTAATCTTCCTATCCGGTCTAAGATAAGACTGCGCAAGGTCGCTTGCGGTCTTCTTCAAGTCTTGCAAACGATCCGTGATGAAAGGCAATGTCTTGCTGTGCGTGTGAGTCTCAAAATTCTCATACCGGATCTTGACCGTTACCGTTTTAAAACAAAGCCTCTGTTCTAAAACATCTCTATGCACTTCTTCTGAAAGATTGTCCAAGATTTTCAATACAAACTCGAAATCCGAAGTGTCTTCCTGAAACGTCACGTCACGGCTGATAGACTTGATCTCGCCTCTTTGCTCAACCTCACTTTTGTCAACTCCATGTGCTATCAAATAAAGCTGAGTGCCCATAAGCCCGAAGGCTTCAGCCAGCACCGCAGGATCAGAACGAGCTAAATCTCCTATAGTCTTTATACCCATAGCCTCGAGCCTCTGCTCAGTCTTGCGTCCAACCCCCAGGAGCCTACGTACTGGCAAGGAAGCAAGAAACTTTTCAGCCTCTTCCTCCCTGACAATTGTTAGGCCATTCGGCTTTTGAAAATCGCTGGCTATTTTGGCGACAAGCTTGGTTGAGCTTATGCCAATCGAACAGGTAAGCCTCTCCCTCTCAAGAATTTCATTCTTAATTCTCTGAGCTAGAATCTCGGCTTCAGTATAGTCCTTAACTTTTGACGTCACATCCAAGAAAGCCTCATCGATTCCCCACTGTTCAAACTTGTCCGCATGTTTTCGCAGCATATCCATTATCTCATTAGAGACTCTTGTATAGAGTTCATAATTTACGGGCAAGTAGACAGTTTCTGGACAGAGTCTCCATGCCTTGGAAATAGGCATGCCCGACTTTACTCCGAATTTTCTAGCTTGATAGTTAGCAGTACTCACAACTCCCCTGCCCTTTCCGCCCTTAGGGTCGGCTCCCACAACCACTGGTTTCCCCTTAAACTCCGGGTGCTCCCTTTCCTCAACAGCTGTGAAAAAATGATCCATATCCAAGTGGAATATTATCCTCTTTTTCTCACTCATGATTTTCCGTTCCGAATAGGCTGCCTTCCCATCTTAAGAATGATATTTGCTGATTTGAATTTATCGAGCATGTCACCATGAATACACGTACAGAGATTAGATTGTGTTTATTTTCACTATAGATTTTGCGTTCATAACTCTTAATGCCATCCAACAAAAAAGTAGATGCGTCTCTGGAGGAAATACAGTGAAGGATAATAACATCACCAAAGAGTCAGCTGAACAAATAGCAGTTGAGTTTCTGAAGAAAAGGAAGTGCACTGACAGGGTAGACATTTCTGTAGTTGATAAGAGTGATGAGATTTGGGTAATTAGAGGAACATGCCCGATAGATCTTGAAGGCCATCCGTGGGCTGAAAAATTCGAAATCGTCCTAGATACCAAGGGAAGAATTAAGTCTTCAAATTTTGCATTGTTATGAGATTTTAGACTTTAACCAACAATTCTTAACTTTCCATCTTCAATCGTGTAGACCACATCTGCTGCGTCGACCAGTTTTTCATCATGCGTCGCCACAATTACCATCTTGCCTTTTCTGCTGATGTCAAAAAGCAATGCAATTATCTCTTTAGCGGTTCTTGAGTCCAACTCAGCTGTCGGTTCATCAGCAATTATTACTTCCGGGTCGTTTGCCATCGCCCTTGCAATGGCTACACGTTGCATTTCACCTATGCTCAACTGCTTAGGTCTGTGCAAAAGCCTTTTGCCCAAGCCGACGGTCTCAAGGAGGCTCGTAGCCTTCTCCATCTGGTCTTTCTGGGGTTTATCAGCCAAAGCCATAGGCAGCTCTACATTTTCCAAAGCGTTAAGTGTAGGCAACAAGTTGAAAGTTTGAAAAATAAAACCCATCTGCAAAAGTCGAATCTTTCTGCGCTCACTGCCTGACAAAAGCGAAACATCTGTATCATCGCAGAGAATTTTGCCAGAAGTTGGGCAATCATTCAGTCCGACAAGGTTCAGAAGAGTGGATTTCCCCGAACCTGAGCGACCAATTATGGCTATGAATGCTGGTTTACTGACTTCAAAACTAGCCTTATCAACCGCCGTTATTTCACATGAACCCACGCGGAATACTCTTGTCAAATCCTCAGCTTTGATCTTCATCAGTATTCCGCCCTCAAGACTTCTGCTATACGCATCCTAGTAGCATTAATTGCTGGAATTATTCCCCCAAGACAGCACACAAATACAACTGCTAAAAACATTCCAGCCATGTAAAGTGGGGGCACAACCTCGAATATGCTTGGGAAAAATTGGGTAAGAGGAATATTTGTATATAGACTCGCCAAGACAAGGGCTCCTAATGAACCGAAAACAAGGCCTAGACCGCCCCCCAAAGCCCCAATCAATGATGATTCCAAGATTACAATTCGAAAAATATAGCCTAAAGGTGCGCCAATGGCTTCTAAAGTCGCGAAGTCCCTTCGTCTTTCTGAAACGCTCATAATCGTGACAGTCATGACAAGTATTAAGCTCATAAGGAAAATTGCCGTATGCAAACCTAGGTTCCAAGTCTCAACCTGAGACAAGACAGGCTGAATCATGTCGTTTCGTTCATCTTCTGTCAAAGCAGTGACGTAGCTTATCTTCTGCGTTATCGCCTCAGCCAAATTTTTTTGAGAATATCCTTGAATAGGCTTGACCGCGATTATGTTGACGCTTCCAAGATAATTATAGACTTCCTGCGCCAGCTTCAGAGGCATGATAACACAGCGGTTTAACAAGGCCAACCTTGTGTTTAAAACGCCAACAATCTTAAGCTCATGACTGTTGACTGTTATTCTGGTTCCCACAGTCCAGCCGTGCTCGTCCGCCAAAGACGTGCCTACAGCGATCTCGTTGCTTGATTCATTTGATGGAAAATGCCCATGGTTTCCTCTCAGTGGAGTTGGCCCAAGTATCACATGCCAAAATTCGACCGGGATTCCCATGCTGAAATTTACCGGAACAGGTTGTATGATTCCTCCAATCCCTATAGGCGTAACGAACAATATTGGAATAGTCTTTTCCACGCCTGCCATTCCTTGTATTCTTTCCTCGGTGAAGGCTTGGGGCAGCATACTGCCACCTATTGGAACTGCCTGAATTACAATGGTGCCATTGCTGACAACCATGACTTGTCCATTGAAGAGGACGCTGATTTCCTTGATTACAGTTGTATAGCGCATTGTCGCTGCCCCGACAGCAATCACGAAAGACGTAGCTAAAACAAGCCCGATCACGCAAAGAGCTGTTCGCATCTTTCTTCGAAACATATTGCGGAAACAGAGGGTCAGCAAACGCGTTTTTAGAACTCTCCTCGGCAATGAGTCTTCTCGCTAGTCATATATATGTATATAAAACATCCACAATTGTTTATAGGCAATTAACTTTTGGTGAAGTCAGATGAATAGAAGGAGGAATTTAACATTTCATGCAACATTGAAGAGTTATATTTGAAAACTACCAGTAGTAATTGTGAGGATGCAGTTATCATTGTTTGGGAAAATCTTGGTTCCTTTAGATGGTTCTGAACATTCTCTGAGGGCTTTGGAAACTGCAATTCAGATGGCGAAAAAGTTTGATGCAAGCATAACATTGATTCACGTTTATTCTGTGACTGTTGCGCCTATGATAATGCCTGAACCTACTACTTTGACTCCTTCTGGAGTTCCTGTCATGACGCCTGCAGAAGTTTCTAAGATGGTTGAAGCCGCTCGTGAAGTTGGAAACCAAATTTTGACAGATGGGGAACGGAAAGTCGAGTCTCAAAACATTCAAGTCGAAACTGTCCTCAAAGAAGGCAACACGGTTCAAGAGATCACTAAAGTAGCAAATGAAGGCAAATTTGACCTCATAGTTATGGGTGTTAGAGGAATAAGCAAGCTTAGGGAACTGCTTGTGGGAAGTGTAAGCGAAGGCGTCATAAAACACGCGTCTTGCCCTGTTCTTGTAGTAAAGTAACTTGTCGACTCAATGCACACTCTTAGATGTGGTTGGAGAGGTCTCACATTTTCATCTTGAAGCCGTGCAAAACAGAAGAGGTAGTCCTCATTTAGATTGCGATGTCTTGCCCATTTTGTGTTTTCGCTGGAAGAAGAGTATCGAAAAATATTTCTCTCTATTCCAACAAAGAGTGAAGTTCTGAGCGTGAATCTTGGTGAGGAGAAAGGATTTTCTTCGGAAGCCAGTTGAGCACATTAGAATTAATGGAAAGCTCACGGTGAACCAGCTTGTTAATCAGTTCAGGAACTCAGGTTCCTTTGGAGCTGGAAGGCTTTCAGCGGCATGTGACATTTACGAGCGGATGCTGCGTGATGACGAATGCACTGTCTTTTTGGGTTTAGCTGGGGCTGTTGTTCCTGCTGGCATGCGCACGTTGATCGCAGATTTGGTGCGTGAAAACCTCATTGACGTGGTTGTGACAACCGGAGCAAACATGGTGCATGATGCAATAGAAGCTCTAGGCGGCCGGCACTACAAAGGCGACTGCTGTGCGGATGATCATATGCTTTATAAGAATCACACCTACCGCATATACGACGTTTTCGTGCCAGAAGAGGACTTCATAAAGCTAGACTGCAAGCTTGTGGAAATATATGATCAAATAGCCGCGGAATACAAGGGGAAAAGGTTATCTTCAAAAGATTTTGCATGGGAACTGGGCAAGAGGCTTAATGATCCAAATTCAATTTTACGCGCGGCCTACGAAGCCAATGCACCAATTTTCATCCCAGCAGTGCGGGATTCAGAGTTTGGTTACATCTACTACCTTCACGCATCTAGAAAGGCTTTCAAAAACACGCTGGTAGTGGACGCCTTCAAAGACGTGCCCGAAATAATCAACATCTGCAAAAGCTCCTCCAGAAATGGAATGATAATCATCGGCGGCGGTGTGCCCAGAAACACCATCCAATCTGCTGCTCTTGCAACCAAGTCAGGCATAGACTACGCCGTGGTGATAACCATGGATCGCCAGGAAACCGGCGGACTGTCAGGATCAACCCTAGAAGAGACGGTGAGCTGGGGAAAGCTGAAAGGTGAAGCAGACAAAATCATGGTCATAGGAGACGCCATGATAGCTTTTCCAATAATTGTAGCCTCAGTCCTTGAAAGACTCGGCGAAAATTTCAAACGAGCACCAAGCCTAAAGAGCGAAGCCTCAAGGATGCCGGAGGAATCCTAGGTGAAAGAGAAAACCAAACTTGAGCAGAGATTCTGTGGAAACTGCACTAGCCACAATGCCTACAATTATCCAGACCAAGTGTTCTGCATGAGACGATTCTTGAAAAACAAGAACGCAATAGTAGAGACCCTATGGTGTTGTGAAGAATGGATACAGAACGCCCAAGAATGCCGCTGCGTTGAAGAAGCTATGGAAAAGAAGAGAAAATAAATCGCCATTTTCAGGCTAGCGCTAAAGTTATTACGGGGAACCCTCAGTCTCTGATTTGATGTAGCCAAGCCCGGTGGTGCAGTGGTCAAACATGGCGGGCTCTGGACCCGCTGACGAGAGTTCGAATCTCTCCCGGGCTACCAACAAACCCAAGTTAGGACAGCGTTCAAATTCTCGGTTCAGTGATGTTACGGAGGACGAGGTTTGCACCCGTCTCCAAGTGGCGAAGTCTCCCAGAGCTCTTTTTCTGTTGTATTCTTTCCTCCTTGGGCAAAGCACTGCATGAGTAAATGCAGTCCTATTTCAGTCTCATCGCAAGCGGACTGATGATTATAGATGGTTACCGACCATGCCTAGCATTACTGCTCTCTAGAGGTATCAAGCGGTTTATTCTTTGTGTCTTAACATGACGCTATTGAGAAAACTCTTTTCTATATGTTATTATGATTGTTCACATGAGTTGAATGGTTGCCAAAAAGGATTCAAAGTGGATCAACCTTTTCTTTGACATTATCGAAAAAGCCTATTTGGGCAAAGAATTCATCTATGGAGCGGAAACCTTCAGACTACAACCTACGCTAGTGAGACCTGCTGATTTTCATCGAAGGACTTTTGGTTCATCCTTGACTTCGTATGAGTCTCTTTTGAAAGCCTTAGATCCAAACTTCAAAACTTTGGCTAGTAGCGAAGTCTATAGGGTAAGAACTGGATGGATTGCTCAGGGAATAAGAGGATACAATGGGCATAAGATAAGACGAATCAAAGTGGATGGAGACATTTTTCTAATCCCTGATCTATCTAAACGACCTTCGGTGGCGATTGATACAAGTGGTTTTGAATATAATGATACTGTTATTGTCATTTGCCATATTCCCGATTATGAAGGTGCATATTTCTTCTTGGAAGAGCATCTAAAACTGACAAAAGATCATTACAAGAAAGAATTTCATTGGTGGAAATTGAACTCAGCTTACAAGCAGGATTTGATCAAGAAGTTTAGGTTGATATTATCGATCTGTTGTGATGGATTACTCGTAGTAAAAACGAATGCTCTCAATGATCGTAGAGGGAAGATAGAGAATCTGTTCAAGAACCTTATTGAAGGATGTTTTTCTGGGTATCGATCGATCAGGAGGTTCACTAAAAGAGGTCTCGCGCGTCTCGTACACAACTATGGTGGGTATTGCTCCCGCAGATTTTACGGCTGTAGCCGTTGCTTTCAACACAGCATCATCGACCACATCGTCTCCATATATGAGAACATCTTCCCCTTTCTTCACTTTTAGAACATAATTCACCAAAGTATCTGCAGCTTTTCCTAACTCTATATACCAAGTCAAATTCTTTCGCCTGTTTGAAAATATATCTAAATGAATAAAAACTTTGTTAACGGGACGCGCCAGAACGTTTTGTTACCGTGCCTTAACTCGTTGATGTAGAGGCTCAAACAAAAGGGGAATCTTGGTATAAGCTACACTCTGGCAAAGGTCTCTTCAGGACTGCCACTAGATAGATGCGGATTTATCCTTTTTGGACCTTGATTCTCACGGATTTCTTTCACTTTTCCGTAATAAAAGAAATCACTAGCGCTCTATGTGAGAAAATATAAATTTCACGTTAAATGCTAATGTTGCAATAGAAACGAGTAACAGATTATTATGAACATGATGCCGCGCCTAAGGTTAACTGCTCTTTTCCTGTTGCTTTCAATAGTTTTCGCGTCGGACTTGGTGGTGATCAAGCTTGGGCTCAGCGGGAACCCTCCGCTGATATTTGCAGGCCTGCGCTATCTTCTTGGCGGCCTAGTCCTGCTGTTGGTCATGATAGCCCTTCCGAAATCTCGGTCAATCAGCCAAAGAGACTTTATCACCGGAATTCTTCTCGGAGCTCTTGCAGCAATTGAATTTGGCTGCCTTTATCTCGGAATGCAATATATCAGCGCAGGGGCGACATCAATACTTTATTACACTCAGCCAATTATTGTTGCCGCATTGGCTACTGTATTCTTGAAGGAGCCTTTCTCTTGGAAGAAGGCTTCTGCCTTAATGTTCGGCTTTGCAGGCGCACTACTGATTTTCCTTGAAAACCTGTCAACCGGCCTGGTCAGCATTGGAGGGCTTCTCGTTTTGTCAAGTGCGTTCAGCTGGGCAGGAGGCACAATTGTTTTCAAGAAACTGATAGGGAACGAAAACTTTCTATTTGTAACATCTGTGTTGCTTACTTTGGCAGGAACTTTCCTTCTAGTGTTCAGCATTTCTTTTGAAGCAACCTTGGTTGTTTCTCTCAACCTTGCCCTGACTCTCGTGTATTTGTCTATTGTCTGCTCTGCATTCGGCGTAGCTCTTTGGTTTTATCTGCTTAAACGCCACGAAGCCACCCAAGTCTCTACCTGGTTATTCCTCGTTCCAGTATTTGGAGTCCTTTTAGGGTGGCTGCTGCTTGGCGAGAAAGTCTACCTCACTGAGGTTGTTGGCATTTTCTGCGTAGGAATAAGCATCTTGATCTTGAACAAGTAGAGATTGCACCCATGAAACGGCCAGCACCTATGAAGACCTTGCATGTTCATAGTCCCGTCGTAAGCACGTGCCGCGCGCTAGACAACTGACGTAGCTTCCGGGAATGCTTTGTTCTAGTAATGGCCTCGTCATTCTTTCCACATTTCAGACAACAAAAAGCAAACGAGTCCATAAAAATCACCGACACCTTGCCAACCTAATCATGAACATGAATCAACATGCCATTGTCAAGACAATTGCTGCAGGGAAAACTTTGACTATAGTACCGTAGCCCCAAAAAGCCTTCAGACCCCAAAAGACGCAGTGAACACAAAATACGTCCAACCGTGACCTCAATACCCCAATTTGTCCAGACAACAATTTTTTCCGTGGTCAACACAAATCGGCACGGGCCCTTCGAAGCTCGCCCCGAATGGCTGAAGGATTCACTTTTCTTGATGTGCGACGCCATTGTTGAATAATCAATAGTCAGGGCAGGAAGAAGACATTTCCTAGGACACATCGAGGAAAGAAAGATATAAGCAGAATAGAACAAATTACTTCCGAATCTCAAATGCCCCCATCAGAAGAAAACGGTACTCTCGGCATATTCCAACCATTAATAGGCTCTTGGTATGAGTCTTTGAAGAATCCTGAAGAGTCTCAGAAACAGGTCCTTTCAAACCTGATAAATGGATACCAGAAGGCACACTACGGAAGAAGCCATCATGCGTCCGAAGTTGAAGAAACCGCAGATTTCAGAACCAATTTTCCGATCATAGATTACCGAGGGCTTAATCCCTACTTGGCTGAGGTTGAGAAAGGCGATTACCAAGCAATTCTTCCTGAACCGTTGCTGTGCTGGGTCATGACCAGAGGCTCAACAGGTCCAGCAAAAGTGCTGCCAGCAACCAAGACACATCTTGAACAGATCATGACCTGCGGAGCGAGAGCCCTCATAAACCATGCGATCAGAAAGAAAGACCACGAGCTTCTCGCAGGCAGAATTCTCAACCTGAACTTCCCATCCAACGTTCACACAATAACGACCGATGGAAAAACAGTGACCTACGGATACAGTTCAGGAACCTACGCGAAGCTTATTCCAACACTCAACCAAGTAGGCCTCTTACCCCGCCAAGAAGACATCGACGCCCTAGGCCCAGGAATCACAAAGACAGGCTGGGAAAGAAGATTTGAGTTGACATACCGGCAAGCGTTGAATGAAAACATTGTAGCTGCAATGGGAGTAACCCCGGTGATCCTGTCTTTCGCAAGATACGTCAAACGAAAACATGGAAAAAAACCCAAAGAACTCTGGAAGACGCGGGCACTTTTCTGCACAAGCGTACGCAAAATCCAGTTCAAATATGCACCGATACTGAGAAAATATTTCGGACAAATTCCAGTCATCGAAATTTACAGCGCAACCGAAGGAGTTTTCGCTCAACAACTCGACGACCTTCCATACGTGACACCGAACTATGACACGTACTTCTTCGAAGTCGAAACCAGGCAAGGAACAAAGATGCTGCACGAACTCAACCGCGGCGAATGGGGCAAACTCATAGTGTCTTCATGCATGTTTCCAAGATACGAAATCGGAGACCTGATAGAAGCAGCTGGAAAAAACTACTTCCGCGTCTTCGGAAGAAACAACACCTTGACGCTTCTGGAACATCGACTCTACAGGCTGTTCTTTGGAAGCTTTACCTAAGTCTTGGGATGCCTTCTACCAGCCATCATCGCACCGTAAACTGCTACGACTATGATCACTATGCCAATTATAACGAAGAAGAAAGCCCACACCACTTCAGTCTTGATGTCAAGAACTACCCTGAGATAGAATGCCAAGCCTACGAATATCAAAACCAGCCCACCGATCAACGGACCTAAGAACCCGTACTTACGCTTTTCATGCTTCTCCGCCTTCTCACCTTTCTCAGCCTTCTCGCCCTTCTCCGCCTTCTCGTCCCTTCGGACCGCTTTCGCCCTCGCTTCAGCAGGAGCCTGCTCAACCTTAAGCGCAGCTCCACATTTCGGACAAAAAGCCATCTCTTCGCTAATTTTGGCGCCACATTTCGGGCAGTAGGACATAGTCTTCACCTAGACCTATAGACCATCAATATCTAAACACTAAGTATTTAAAGCATATCCACCAAATCAAACCGCATCGAGAAATGTTATATGCAAATATCGCGAGATTAGCCTAAACGGGGAAAAATGTTGAACGAAAGCTCTAGGAGAATTTCACGCAGATACAAGGAAGGCCTGTTCAGCACCATTTCCGCAGGCTTTTTCCTAACTCTAATCGGCGTGTTTTTTGTGATAGTGCCCAACCTTTTTGACAAGATTATAACCTTCTTCCGTGACTTCGACGCCGTTCGCGTCCCACACATGGACGGTGTTCTTCTTCCCGCGCCTCAAGATCCCACGGCACATTTGGCAGTCTACTCCACCGTAGAGCGATTCAGCATAGTCTGGGGCATCTTTCTAATCGGACTCCTCGCCGCAAGATTCCTTGCCCATTCACCAAAGCGAAAGAAAGCAGACAACCTAGGAGACATAGTCTTCTGGCTCGGCACAGCGTACCTCATCCAAACATTGCTGATTGACTCAACGAAGCTTGATTTTACAGAGTGGTTTGGATTCTGGGCCACAATAATAATGCTCATCGGCGTTTCACTGATTGCCAGAGCAATCTTTCTAGCCGCTGTCAGAAAAAGCCCTGCATAAACATGATGGAATCGATAATCACACCAACTATTGAAGATCACCGTGATGATGTATGCCCATAGAATATGTTGAGGCACCGGATGTCAAGAAGTTGGCTGATGAAATTGCAGATAGTCTAGACTTCTTCCATGTTGTTCCTCAATTCGTCTTTTGCGTCCGAAGCAAAGGCTCCTCCTCTAGGCGAATAATCGCCCGCATCCACGGTCTCGGCAAAATCTGGCAAGAAACCCTTAACCTTCCGCCTTCGTACGTGATCGAGGTCATATCCGAACGATACGACAGACTAAGTGAAGAGGAGAAGGAAAAAACTGTTATTCACGAACTGTTGCATATCCCAAAAGGATTTGCAGGCGGCTTCCGCCCTCACAAAGGATACATCAGCCATGAAACCGTGGAACATCTTCACAGAACATTTAAGAAAAAGAAGACAGCCAAAAAGACAAGTTTTTAAGGAACACAAAGAATGAAAGGAATTCACTATGATGTCGCGCAACGGGCTTGAAAATCCGTTGCTACCTAAGAGAGGCGTAGAGACAGAATGAAGTACTGTATGAAAAGTCTCCAGCACAATGGAATATATGTTCCCCCGTACGAGTACAAGAATTTATCCATCAGAATCAATGGCCAGCCCCTCAGGCTGAAGCCATACACTGAACAGATGGCGATTGCATGGGCAAGAAAGAAACTTTCAGTAACGTCTCCTCCCGACAAGGTCTTCTACAGGAATTTTATCCAAGATTTCTTAGAAGCGTTGAAACAGGAGAATCCTTCTCAGAAGTTTCTGGAAAATTTCACTGTTAACTACTTAAATAGGCTTGACAAAGACGATAACGAGTGGCTAAGTAACGGAAAATCTGGGGAAGATCCGAAGCTCGATTTCAGCGAGGTCACGAAGTACGTCCTGCAAGAGCAGGAAAAGAAGTTGAACATGCCTAAGGAAGAGAAGAAAAGACTTGCAAATGAAAGAAAGATACAAAGAGAAGCCATGAGGGAAAAATATGGCTATGCAGTAGTCGACGGTAAAAAACTGGAAATAGCTAATTGGACAGCTGAACCTTCATGTATTTTTGCAGGCAGAGGTAATCATCCGAAGCGGGGAAAATGGAAAGAAGGCCCAAAACAAGAGGACGTAATTCTGAATCTTTCTAATGATGGCCCAAAGCCAACAGGTTGGAAGGGGGTGGTTTGGGAACCGGAGAAAATGTACATTGCTAAATGGGAGGACAAGCTTTCTGGAAAAGTGAAGTATGTTTGGTTTTCCGACTCTGCGTTTCTGAAGCAGAAGATGGACCAGGAGAAGTTCAAGAAAGCTGGGAAACTGGATAAGGAGATTCCGAAGATTGAGGAGCACATTATGAAAAATCTGGAGTCTGGAGACCTGGATAGGAGAAAGGTTGCCACAGTCTCTTGGCTTATTCTCAAGGTAAACATGAGGGTAGGTGACGAAAAAGACCCTGGGGAGGCGGACACTGTGGGAGCGATTACACTGAGGCCTGAGCACATTAAAATTGAAGGGAACATGTTGAATTTTGACTTTCTCGGAAAAGACTGCGTCAGATGGGTTAAGCAGGTTGAGGCTCCTCCAGCTGTTATCAGGAACATTGAAAACTTCTGCAAGCAATGTAAGGAGTATCTGTTCGAGGGAATAGACTCTAGAAAGGTGTCTAGGTTTCTTTCGCAGAAGATGGAAGGATTAACGGCTAAAGTGTTTAGAACTTGGAGATGCACTCAAACAGTTGAAAACAGCCTGGACAACTGTGAAGCCAAGAAAGAGGCTACTGAATACGTTAAACAATTCTGCGCCAAGATGGCTAATCTTGAAGCGGCGATAATAGCTAATCATAAGCGGAAGATTCCCCAAAATTTTGATGACAGACTTGCCAAGAAAGAAGTTAGGCTAAAAGAGCTTGAAATGAAGTTGGCGGAGAAGAAGAAGGAAGGAAAGAAGCTTGAGGCCGCTACCAAAAGCGTGGAAAAAACTAAGCTGGACGTAAAGCTGATGAAGGAAACAAAAGAATACAATCTGGGAACTTCTCTCAAATCCTACATTGATCCAATGGCATACGTAAGATGGGCTGGCAAAATAGATTTTTCACTAGACAAATTCTACCCCAAAACGTTAAGAAAGAAGTACAGTTGGGCGCTACGCGGAAAGTGCTAGAACGCCAAACAACCGTGCAACAAAATCATCATTCCATTTTCGAACACTCATTTTTCACAGAAAATGACATGTGCAAACGGAAGCTCCAAACCACTGTTCTTCAAATCAGCCAGATGCTTTTGAATGAAAGTTTGCTCGGTTTTCCACTTTTTGAGCTGGCTTATCGCTTCTTCATAGCTCATTTTTACGCTGGTTTCAAAGTACTTCACTCTTATATTTCTGAAGCCTATTCTGTGCATGATTATGGCTACTTCATCGGAATAGGGAGAGAACCATTCTGGTTTTGGTCGCAGGTTTTCTTGCCAAGCGTTTGCTTCGATCAATAGCCTTTGAGCTTCATTTTCCGGGACTGGATTAAGTTCTGCATGGGCCATCTGCCCATTAGATTTTAAGATTCTATAAAACTCTTGCAGTGCCCCTTCAAGACCTCTGCGATCTAAATCGCATAGAAGCTCATTGGAAATAATCAAATCAAAACTTTCGTCATCAATCCCCTTCATGTTTCTAACGTCCCCTTCAACAGTTGCCACGAAACTTTCAAGCTTCTCTTTTCTTATCTTTCTTTTCAAGATGTCCAAATGGCCTTCGTATGGACCTGAAGAAGCATCATAAGCAACGATCTTGAAATTCTTCTTTGTTTTCATGATTTCTTTAACGAATGGAATTGTGAGCTGCCCTCTTCCGGATCCTACTTCGATGATAGTTGATGCTCGTTCAAGATCGAGATTCTCAGCTAGGAAAGCCGCCAATCTTTTGTACATAAGTGCGAATGCGTTGACCAATTTTAATCAGCAATTGTCTGGACAAATCGGGCTGTTAAGGTTATCGGGCAGATTAGTTTTTGTTGGTGCAATGCCTAGAGTTTGAGCTTTTAGGGGCTGTACTATAGTCAAAGCTTTCCCTGCAGCAATTGTCAAGACAATGGCATGTTGAAGCATGGCATGTAAGCTCCTAGAAAAAAGGCGTTACCTTTCAATCTTTAGTTGTGAACAATCGACCTTCTAGTTCTCTATGGTGAATTCATATTTTGAGTTGATAAGGTTGAAAAGTAATGCATTCAGATATCATCTGCTTGATTTAGATGACAGAAAAAAGTGACCTGGTTTATCCATCGATAGTGAACACTTACGGGCAACGCTACGACAGGATGGCAACACAGGAATATAGACGGCAGCTTATGGATTATGCAAGGTCTGTTTTGCACGATCCGATTGAGGGTTTGAACTGGAAACAATTGTTAGATTGGGAACACAGGCATTTCAGATACACGAAAGGGGAATTGCCGAAGCCGAGAGCAGAATTGCCCGTAGACATTATCGTGCAAGGTGAGGGCAGATGTGGAGAATTCTCCTTGCTCTACAACGGATTGTTGTTAGCGAATGGGTATCAGACCCGTTTAGTGATTGACTGCTCAACTCTGCAAGACAAGTCGAAGAAGGTAGCTGGGGATCATGTTTGGGTCGAAGTTCTTATCGACGGTGCTTGGGTTCATGTGGATCCAACTGAGAAAAGAATCAATCAACCTTCAATGTACGTGCTCGAGTGGGACAAAGACGTAAATCTGGTTTTTGCAATCTCAGAAAAAGAAAAGATAGTGGAAGTGACTAAGACCTACATGATTCAAAAATGAACCCATTTCATTCTCGGTTAGCCTTCTCTGATCACGATTTTCTCCAATCCACGCGTGTAACTCGCATGCTTTCGTTAAGGCCTCTGCTCAGGGCAAGTGACGAAGAACGTGCAAGGATTTGGCCATTAAAGGTTCCTAAGTATTTGATCAATGCCTGATTCTACGCCTTGGAGGAGCATGAAGCCTCGGGGGCCTTCTCTTGGGGTGATCTCACCAGCTATGGGTGTTTGCATGAGTTTCTTTACTTCTTCAATGTTGCGGGTGTGGCCTAGGACCCAGATGAGTTTGGTGTATGCGGCAGAAGGAAGCATGTTGCCGCCTTCGATAACGCCTCTTGCAAGCATGTCTCGACCGGTTTCATACACGCGGAGATGGATGTAGCCGAAAAGCGGCTCGATCACGAGCACGACGGGGATCTCTTCTTCTTGGCAACGTTCGAGCGCGGGATAGAGGTCGGTTCCGACATGACCTAGGCCTGTGCCGATTATGACGATGCCGTGGTAGCCAAGGTCGACCATCGAGTCTAGAATATCGGGGTTCATTCCAGGGTAGGAGTAGAGCATGCCAACTCGGGTGTCTGTCTTCGTGTCCAAGTAGAAATCTTCAACAGGACCGCGGGGGCGAATGTCATCCTTAAACCATGTAACGCCTGACTCATCGATCTTGCCGAGAGGAATGTCATCCAAAGTGCGGAAGGTGTCGCGGCGGGAGGAGTGCATTTTGCGGCAGCGTGTGGCTCGATGGATAAAGTTGTAGCTGTCGCTTGTGCTACCGTGCATGCAAACTACAGCTTCAGCAAAATCTGCGTGACCTGCGAGCGTGGCCGCATATAGTATGTTCCGAGGCCCATCAGACGAGGGCCTGTCTGAGCTGCGTTGGCTGCCCACGAGAACCACGGGAACGGGCAGGTTGCGGAGGAAATAGGAAAGTGCAGCTCCGGTCGTGCACATGGTGTCGGTGCCGTGGCCTATGATGACGCCGTCTACTCCGCTTTCTATCTCTTTGGCTACGGCCTCAGCAGTTTTTACCCAGTATTCTGGTCTGAAGTTTTCGCTTAATATTTGATACAGTGTCTTGGGAGTCAGGTTGACAGTGGAAACTAGCTCTGGCACGGCGGAAAACAGCTCTTCTGGTGTAAAAGCTGGTAGCACAGCTCCAGTGCGATAATCCAAACGGGATGCTACAGTGCCTCCAGTGCCCAGCAGTGTAATGTTAGGTAGTTCCTTTCTGAATTCGACATCTATGTGGGGAAGTTGATAATGTCCCTTTTGATGGCCGGTTTCTTCGATCCTGGTGTTATCGTCTATTAAGACCCCCAAGTTATACCCGGTGTCAACTTTCAAAGTCACGTAGGCATCCGCAGTGTGTTCACTTCTTGGCAGTAATAATCCTTCATAGCTAGCTTTGCCTTTTGTTATTCTTACCTTGCTCCAGGTGCGTATTCTTTCTCTGATGAGTCTTTCGCGCAATGCGCCGCGATATCCTTCTGGCTCATTGCCGTCAGAATTTTCACTATTTTTTACCATTTCTGTTTGCCTCCTCATTGATCAATATGGAGATTTTTTCCATGATTTTCTTTCCTGCGACAGAATGATTGACAGATTTCAAAACTTCTCCAACTATTTTGGGAAGAACAATTTCTCTGTAGGCTTGGTCCGATAGAATCTTGGAAACATCATATATGCTTAGTTGGCGCAAAATGAGATTATCCAACTCGGTGTCAGCAACACGGGAGACATGAAGTTTTTTTACTGCTTCCTCAATGCTGAGATTTGGCTCTTTGGCAAAAGTCTCGACAAGAGAATCAATCTGCTCAGGTAAAATGAGTTTGCTTGAAAGACCTTTAGCCAATTGGTCGATTATGCGGTCACTGATTGCTATGCCCTTTCTTCTTTTGCTGCGAGGAAGTTCAATTAATAGGTGATAAGCTATAGGACCTTTGAGCCTTAACTTCTCTACATAGTTGTAGAATTTCTCGACTTTTTCGTCTCTGATGAGTAGGTCTACTTGTACTTGGTTAAAGCCGTGTTTGTTGGATAGGTCATGATAGATTTCCCATGGACGTTTGCCAACGATTTTTCTGCATTTTTCAACCATTTCTTGAGAAACAACAATCGGAGGGGTGTCAGTGTCAGGATAGATCCGCTCTTTGCCATGGATTACTCTAAGGAATTCTGAGTTGCCGTTTGGCAAAAGTCTCCGCGTTTCCTGAGGAACGCCGTCCAAAGCCATCTTCACTCTTTCCACGATTTTCTTCATCGCATGCATTGCTCTTCTCTCAGGACCAACAACAACGACAAAGGCACCTTCAGGTCCCGGATTTATGATGGAACAGATTTCACCAAATTTCTTCTTGTCAATCGGCAGTCTACAAGGGTGGTCAAAACGCCTACGGACAGCGTTCTCCTCTATCTCGTCGCTGTGGAAATGGTCCTCACGGGGAATGCCAGCGATAAGCATGCTTTTTTCAAAGATGTCCAAGCCAAAATCCTTGTTCGGCTGCACTTCCACGTCAAACAATCCTTTCATTTTAGGAAAAATTGTAGCAAAGGCCTTTATGTTTTCTTCAAGTTCAAAGAGGTGGGAAACATCAATGTATGTATGCTCAAAATCCTCTTTTTCTATTCCGCGTCCCTTCATTTTTTTACTGATTTCGATCAGAGCATGTTGTCTAACAGCTTCGTGGCGGCAGAGAACGTCAAACATGTCGAGGTCTTGTACGCCCTTGATTTCAACCCTGTTCCCCCCTTTTATTGAAAGGTTAACGTCTTGACGTGCTACGCCAATCCCTCTTCTGCCGATGCGGCTTATCCTCAGAACTCGACCAATTTGCTTGGCTAACTCGATTAATTCCTCAGGAGTTTCAACATCCCTGTGATCACTAATAACTTCAGTGAGGGGAACACCGAGGCGGTCGAGATTGAAATATACAATTCTGCTGGCTGTGTCGCACCAATTCACTCTGCGGGCTGCATCTTCTTCGATGTAAACATTGCTGATCCTGACTCTTTTACCGTTAACGGGCACCCAGCCGTCTCTACCGATGATGAACGTCCGCTGGAAACCTGTGGTTATAGATCCGTCAAGATACTGCTTTCTATTCACAACAATTTCTTCAGCCAAAGCGGAGCAATTGAAGTAGAAGGCTAGGACAAAGCCTTTCTTTATTGTCTCCATGTCTGGGTAGAAGGGAGGGGTTTCATCCATCTCATATGTGCAAGTGTTTCGCTCGCAAGCGTAGTAGATTACTTTGTATCCTTTTTCGAATTCGACGAGCATTCCGGGGTCAAAGTCTCCCATCTCGCCCAAGACGGGGCGGAAATACCGGTAAAAGCTATAGTCCATGTTTTCCGGATCTTCTTCCAATATGGGTGGACAGCGGCAAAAGAGCTTCCTGTCAGAACGGATCTGATGATGGACTTCTATGCCAGCGTTAAAGCCAAGTTTTTTGAAATCAATGTTTTTTGGATCTAGCATCAGCCACACCCTCTGTATTCTGCCCATTAAAGAGTTTCTTTATGATACTGATTTTAATCAATATTCTCTTTTTTATTGCTCTTAGCCAATAGCGCGTTCCACAGCTTGAGCAAGGATATAACGTTGCTGGCGGTCATACATTGGTAGAAAGGAAGGTATGTTCATGATGAGAGTGTATCTGACAAGTGCCTAAATGTAGCGTGGAGATGAAGAGGTGATGAGTTTCTTTTCGACTAGGAATTAGATGGTTTGGAGAAGATGATGGGTTCTGCAAAGAGCTGCTTTGAGTAGGTGTAGTATAATCAATACTATTCCGGCGGTAATAGTCGCGACTATAGAATGTTGGGCAATGTTGGAATTTGCGTTAACGGGATCGGTGCTGTTTTGTCTGGACAATTGGAAGAAGTTTTGTCTGGACAAATTTGTAATGTTGACTGTGATAAGATATGAAGGACAGAATGGGACCTCTAACAGAGAACTTGATGAACAAGCTGTTATCACACGCTTTAGGGTGAGTAAAAAGCCTTGAGTGAAAGTGAAGGGTTCTTCAGGTTAAGTTCTGCTAAGGACCATTCAAGAATTAAGTACCAAGCCCTAACAAGCATAAAGGGCCATTTCAAAATCAAAACCAACAAGCAAGTTCAAGGTTAATGAAGCTTATTTTCTAAAGAAGGTTCAGTGGACGGGCCGGGATTTGAACCCGGGACCTCCACGATGCCAACGTGGCGATCATGCCAGGCTGATCTACCCGCCCATTACAAGTCTTTTTCTGGAATCCTAACCGTGAAAGACAAGCTATAAGTGTTTCTTATAAGAACAGGCTGTCCTAGCCGTAATGCAGGTACTCCATTATTGTTTTTTCAATTTGTTCGGGTTTGCCAAATATTTTATTCCACAGGTTCTTATCCCCATATGTTTCAAGCTTTTCGACGGTCTTGTCAATTAACCTTCTTGGAAAGACTCCGTGAGCCTCATAAAACTGTCTGTCTTTTTCAAGGTTCTTGGCAGATTCGCTGCATGATATCGGCAAGGCTTTAAGCTTTTTTAGCTCTCTGCTGGCGGCTTCAACATGTAAGTCTTCGGCGATTTTTAACGCTTGTTTTGAATTTTCTAGCCCGTAATTCGCGGCCACAGCCAGTCCTGCGAGAAGCAGGTAAGCGTTAGCAAAGGCGTCTGGGGCTCTGTATTCGAAGGTTTCTCTACAACTTTCAGACTTTTTTGCTTCTTTCTTGTAGTTCCACCATAATGGTATGCGTATGAGGGCCAAACGGTTTCTGGCACTCCAGCAAATATGCATTGGGGACTCTTTGCGGGCGATGAAACGCAGGTATGATACCGGCGTTGGGTTTCCGAAGGCTGAAAGGCTTGGCGCAAACTTCAGAATTCCCCCGATCATTCTTAAAGCTTCCTTGCTTAGGGTTCCATCTGGGTTTGCGACAATGTTTTCCCCGTTTCTCAGTGCGCACATGTGAATGTGCATTCCAGTTCCTGCGTGGGCTAAGTCAATTTTTGGAATGAAAGAAGCGGACACTCCATGTCTGGCGCAGATGTTTCGGATGACCCACTTTGCGATTGATATTGTCTCAGCCGTTTTCGATAGACTTTGTGGCGTCAACTCTATTTCATGTTGTTCCATGAGCACGTTGTCTTTGCTCCATACCTGACCGACTTCGCTGTGCCCATATTTGGTGGCTATGCCAATGCTGTCCAAGATAGCCAAGACTTCATTCCGTAACTGTTCAAACCTTGCAAACGGGGCAGATTCGTGATAGTTCTTGTCCGTTTGCTCTGGAAAGAGCATTTCAGTCTCTGGTTTCGCGATTATGTAGAACTCAAGTTCAGCCAGAGTCCTCAGGGTAATGCCGGTCGAAGAACGGAGTCTTTCCTCAGCCCTTGCAAGTACATTTTTCGGAGATATATCGAGTGGCTTTCCATTTTCATCCAGATAGTCGCAGAAGATGTTCAATGTGGGCAAAATTGCAAACGGATTGACGAAGGCTCTCTCGACTTTGGGAGCTATGTAGATATCGCTTTTTCCGGGTTCGATAAACGAGAAGAGGTTTGAACCATCAACTCTTTCACCAAAATCCAAAATCTCATAAATCTTATCTCTATTCTCAATTGAAAAACTTAAGGTTTTTAATCTTCCGTCCTCTGGAATGTGACATAAATCAAGGATTCTTATGTGATTATCCGAAATGAACCTAGCGACATCCTCTTTTCCAGAGAAATCCAATGTTCCACGCATTAAGTGACCCTCCTATGAGTGTCTAACAGATTTTGAAAACCCATATTTTAATCCTACCATACAGTTCTAGGCAGTCTAGTTGAATCAGAGCAAACTGAATGTCAAGACACATTTTTTCCAGTTTGGAATTGGAAGAAGGTGGACTCTTTCGACAAAGGCATTCAGGCTCTAGGTGAAGCCATGATATGAAAAAGGTTAGTCATTTTGTTTCGAATTTGAAAATTCTGTTTTTAATTTTGAAAGCAAGAAGTTGAACAATGCTTAGACTTAGAGCGAACAAAATAACGGTTACTGGTAAGACAACAATTTCGTTGAAGCCGCTGAATTGTGTCATGAGATTGATAGACTGTATGAACAACCATGGGGCCGATGTCAGGACGTAGGGTAGAGTAATGGAGGATGTTATAAAGAATACTGCTAGGCCAGGGTAATAGCTGCTTAGTTTTGGCGTGAGCTTTTTCATTAATTGAAGGGCTTTTAGATCACCAGTTGCAAGATTGGTACCCTTTTGGATGGCTTTGACAAAGGTGCTAGAGTTCTTGTACACCTCCCGTGCTTCCCCTATCCCTATTAGATTCAAGCCGATAATTATGGCAAAAAAGCTTAGCATAAAACCGGATGTAAATATTTCCAGCATACCAAGGAGCAACCCTGACGTAGCGAACAATGCGATGGCAGGCAGGGCTAACAAGAATTGATGAATAACTTTGTTTTGCTCGGGATAAGGGTTGAAAACGATAAACGTTCGATTAAACACCGTAGCCGACAAATCTTTTGGAAGGCCGTTTAGACTATGGAATTTCAGGCGAAAAATAGCTGATAGACTTAGGGCTAGGCAACCCATCGCGATTAAGGTTAAGGAAGAATAGAAAACATAACCTTCCACGATGGCACCTCGCTTCCAGTTTACGGAAGAAAATAAGCCACTATTAATGTTTGTCGGAACGTATCCGCATATTCTATTTATAAGCACGTGAAACTTTAAACTAGAGGAGGTTCAACGGTCAATTTAAACAGATTTAATCATCTTTGCACATTGATCAATGTTTTACTTTCTATAAAGAACAGACGGGAGATCTAAGATATCGGAGTCCGCTTTAGCCAATACTTCTTAATCATATCTTTTGAGCCTTATCATTTTTCTGTAGCTTTTCAGATCTGCGGCTACGCGTTTCAGGAGGTATAGCTCCTCCATTGTTTCTTGGAAGTTTGTCAACTCCTCGTGGAGCTTTTGTAGGATCGCATTGTTTTCGCTCACAGTTTTCGACCTTTTCTGGATGGGGGCAGTAGAGGGCTTTCATTGTTTTTTGGCTAGCCACACAGCCATTTTCCGTTGTTGAGGAGAAAGGAGAAGGCTTCGAAAAACGGAAAAAAACTTGTTTGGCTGTGTGCAGCTAGTTTTCAACCTTAGCCCTCTCTGTCGCATCGTAAGACTTAAGATACATGCGGAGTATAAAAGCATTACTGAATACTAGTTACATACAAACGCCAAGAATGGTGCTAACCTATGGCCAGAATGCCTTCCAAAACCTTCTTTTCAGGAACTTCCAACTGTTTGGCAAGCCAAGTCTTCAATAGTGACGTATACTTAGGAAGGTCGCCACTGTAGGTTATGACTTGATTATCCTTGACCGCGTCGACTTGAAAGGCTTTCTCGGCCTCTCGGTACATGAAAGACAATGTCTGAGCCTGAGTAGCTAATGTCTGGAAATCCTCCCACTGTTTGCAACGCAGAATCACCGGAGGCCCTCTGGTCTCCCTGACCTGTGTCTCTCCACTTCCCTGTCCATGCAGTAGTTGCTGTGTCATTGGTGGCGCTTCATGCGACGCTGACAGATACGTGATAAGGTTCGTTATCTCATTCTGCAGAGTGGTCAGTCGTTCTTCAACTTTCGCCACTTTCCCGCTTAATTCTCCAGTGTCTCCCATTCTTTCAGTTATTGTGCCAAGCTCGTTTATCAGACGGTCTAAGTCCTTTTCATGCTCCTTCAGAACGTTCACTATGAAGTCTAAAGCTTCGAAGGCCTCGTCTTTCGATGGAACTTTCTTAGACATCGGCTTTTCTTCCCTTTTTCTTCAACCTATTAATGCCATCCTTAATAAATAAACATAGCGAATCCTCAAAACTTATCCGTGTGAAGAGCTATCCGTACTTATTGAGAATAAAGCGTCCAAATGGAGATATCTCCCGCAAACTCCTCTTTTATGTTTCAAGAAACGAGAGATTAGATCTTGAAACGAAAACTTGACCGGTTTCTGATGTTAGGTTCCTTTGTTGCCATTATCTTAAACATGGAAGTTTCAGCTTTACCTTTTGCTTCCGAGGGCAAACTCATCAGCTATGCACTTTCAACTTCAATTATTCTATTAAGCCCTTACGTGGTGTTTTTCGGAAGTAAGTAAACGGTTGAAGATTTCGCCAGACACGTAGCGCAGGAGACGGCGAACAACCTTTGCAAGCAGCTTAAGGATTTCACAGGCAAGGCTGGAACAGTCTGTAGAACCGAAGAGTGGTGTGAGAAGTGGTCTCACTTGGAGATAAGAAGCACTCCTGAGGAGGATGATGAAGATGAATAGAACGGAGACTAAGACTGTCAAGGTTGAAATTTCTGAAGAGTTCTATGACCTTATGATGCGGAAACTTCCCTGGTTAAGCTACTGGTCAATGGAAGACTTTGTCCGAAGCTGTTGCTTTACGGTTTGAGAGGCTACTACAGTTAGCAGCACAGACAAACTGAAGGATTAGAACTGCAATTTTCCCCTTTCTTTTTCTGTTTTTCCAGTCATGAACTTTTGCGCTTGTCTGTTCCCTTCAGATACTGCTTGAGAAAAGCATCTAAGAAGTTCTTCACGGTCTTCCTGAACTCTTTCAGTTCTTTTGATATGTCCTCCGTATTTTTCGGCCGTTTCCTTGAAGTTGCTGTCCGTGTTTTCGCTGAAAGTTTTCAATTCATCTCTGAAACCGATGAAGTACAGCTTGCTGAACTCATGATCCTCTAGCGTAGATTCCTCAAAAGCAGAAAGTCTTCCAACTCCATAATCGACTTCAAAATACTTGTATTCTCTCCAAGCCGGCTGATAGTCTTCTTCGCCTTCAAAGGAACATTTAATCCTAGACACGTTCACACTTAGGAAATCTTCAGCTTCGGCTTTTCTGTCAATCTTTTTCAAGAACCCTTCTACCTTGTAAGGTGGGCCTTCACAAAAACTTCAACTCTTGCACCTTCCAAGTTTCTAACAAGACCTTTCAAACCCAGTTACCTTGCAACTTGCTTGACTAAGGCTCTATAGCCAACTCCTTGAACAACACCGTCAACAAGTATTCTGGCCTTAGCCAACATTCAACACCAAACGAACCGAATTGCCGTGCGTTTCTAAGATTGAAGGAATGGTGAATATAACGCTTTCCACTTCAGGTTTTCTAATCTCAGCTATTTCAAACTTGATGGACCGCAAACAGATTTCAAGAATGGCTCTGTTCACGTTCAGGATCTATGTTGAAGAGTGGCATACTTTAACAGGAAAAGCTATTTCTGCCCTACAACTTGCTGTCCAGTTTCAGTAGGCTGTTACATTGATAGCAAACCAAGTTTTTCACAGTTCACACTCTGGACTATTGAGGCATGCAATGCAATAAGCGCTTGTTCCCGCTGGATATGGACAATATTTTGGGAGTAAATTATAGGCAGCCAAAAAAAGAAGAGGGAAAAAGGGTTTCTAGTATTCTTCTCCATATTCTTTGGCAGTTGCTGCCACATCTACGATGTTGATGACAAAGTCGGAGTTGACATCTAAGTCAAAGTTGTATTTTGGCGTGCCGAGTTTCGCTCCGTAGGCCTTTGCAATTGGTGTAATATCGAGAATGCTCACTGCGCGATCACTGTCGAAGTCGCTCATCGGAATGCCACGTTCAAATGGTTTAGCCGGTTTAACATGGTAGAAGAGAACATCGCCAAATATTGCATGCGTTCCTTCCCCGAAACCTTTGATTTCCAGCTTGAAACTTCCTTGTACACGCCATGGAATCTGCGGTGGGGTTGAAGACGGCGTAGGAGCAAGGGTTACACTGAGGTTTCCAAAGGCTCCTTCAACAACGGGCTTCATCGTTATCACGATTGTCTTTTCCTTGCCTTCCGCCACAGTAATCGTGCACGTTCTGTTGTAAACACTCCAGTTGCCTTCTATGTAGAGGGCTGTGGAATCCCCATAATTGAGCTCAGTTTTTGTTGCATTCACCAATGTCACAATATAGAAGGAACAGCTGTAGGTTCCAGAAGTCATTGGTCCCTTCGGACCGGGTTGCGGTGTGAAAACGCCGTGGACCTTAGTCCAGTTGTTGGAACCGCCGATTTTAGCGTGAGCTATTAAGTTGCCAAACGCATCGGTTTCATTGAATCCTGTTATGTTCCCCTTCATTAGTACCCAATTGATCTCCGGTGGAGGAAGAGTAGCCTCCGTTATTGTGATGTTTAAATCGCCGTTGGCAAGGTACATTCCGTCAAGCATGTCTGGGGCTTTTGGTTTCTCTACTTCGAATTTGACCCAGAAATTGATTTTGCTCACATTTAGCAGCCCCTCCAGTTTGATGATCGCTCTTTCACGTCCTCTAGGCACTATGGCCAACCCGTTGAACTCAACGTCCTTGTATTCGTCGGCTGTAATTGTGTTGGGAACTAGTGCAGCGAAGGTTTTATCGACTGGGAGTTCAAATGACCCCCTAAAGCCTTTTAATGCCAGCTTCCCGTCTGCTGTGATCTGAGCCGGATAGGCATCCAAGAATGGGGCGTACACAGGCAGAGCCAAGATCGCAAAGATTGCTGTGAAGAATGCTGCATATTTTGCAACTTTCTTTTTGTTCATTTCTCTTTTCTCCACCATTGATGTGTCCAAAGAAAAATAAAAGCGTTTCTTGGTTCTGTTTCGTTCTCGAAGCACAAAAAGAGTCCTGTTTAGTTCGAGATTGGTCATATTGGTCTATTTGAGTTCAAGGGGCGCAGTAGCCGAGTCTGTATTGTTTATCAACCTTCAAATTCCCTTTTTTGCATGGAGGACTGTGCCACTTGGTCTAGTAGAAAAATATGGGCGTTTCTTCAGATACCGTCACTTTACTCTGGGCCTCTTTTTTCTATTTCTTCTAGGGCTTTGAGTATTCTCTTTTTTTCTCGTGGGTGATATGAGTGATGAATCACTTTTGCCTAATCTTTGCCGAATTATGTTTCTGGTTCCGCTATGACTGCGGTGCCTGTTGCTGAAATCACTATCACAGATTGTAAGACGTTCGCGGTTTCCATGTCTAACCCGATCAGCGCGTTAGCTCCCAACTTTTCTGCTTTCTCCCTTGCCCTGTCTATCGCCTCTTGTCTTGCCTTTTCAATTTCCAAAGTGAAAGCTTGGACTTCTCCGCCTCTTAATGACTGTAAACCAGCTAAGAATTGCCCTCCAAAACCCCTGGTTCTCGGCGTCAAGCCAGTGACTGTACCTAGCACCTTTTTTATCTTGTATCCCGGAATTGTCGGAGTCGTCACAATTACAAATTCGTTCATGTTTTTTCCCTGAGATACCATTGATGAGCCAAGGCGTTAAATGTTACTAGTTAGCCTATAAGCTTTTGTCAAAAAGCATCGAATCTTGTCTTCCAAGTCAGCTCTACATTGGATTTGTTGATATCACTTTCTCATTTCTCTCTCATGTTTCTCGAGTATTCGAAGTGGCAGTTCTCTTATGTCCCCAATTTTGCCGTACACTCTTGCTCCCACAAGAAACATTTGCCCCAGTTTCATCTGTCTTTCCTCAGCCGTACCTTGGATCAAGTCCTCGTCTGCGGATGCCGCCACGACTTCTCCCACAATGATGGTTTCCTTACGCCATTTGAGCCTGCATTCCAAGTGTAATTTGCATTCCTTCATTCGTGGGGGTTTAACTTTTTCAGAAGGAATAGCTGTTAATCCAGCCTTTTCTATTTCATTGACGTTATGGGGAAAATCTACAGCCGTCACCATAGCTTGTCCGACTATTTCCTCAGAAGGCACGTTCACCACGAATTCCCCGGTTTCAATGACATTTCTATGAGTATCGTGCTCTGGAAAACACCCAAAAGCCACCTCTTCTAATGCCGAAACAACCATAAAATTCGTTTTCAACGTAGCGTTTGGAATTCCTTCCCTGCTAATTGTAGATACAATCACAATTGGTCTCACAATCATCGACATGTCTCTTTTCCAGTTCTTCGCTTGCAACTGCGATAATCCTTTTGATGCTGTTAGTGAAACTTTCATATGTCCGAACAAGACAGTAAAAAATATAAAGCTTTCAACCACAATCTTGGGCTTCGGCTCCATCATATACGTTGTATTGGACATCGTTGTCTGGCTTGTCTGTCTTCAATCTTTTCATTAGAAGTTGCTGAAATTCTGTTCAAATGTGGACCGGGCGGGATTAGAACCCAAAGGGGTTCAAGTCAACTTTTTTGTCCTATAGCATCTAAACCTTTGCGTAGAGTGACAAGGCTAGTTTCTTCCATACTGCTCCCTCTTGATCTGTGACTATGGTCACAAAAACATCCTCGCTTTGAATCCTCTCACGATTCGCTGGGGGTTCTTGGGGGATTCATTACGCCTCGGTCGGTGGCTCCGGGACATCCGTAACTTTGTCATCTAGCTTGACCCAGCGAGGTTTCTCTCCTGGTGGTACCACAATCACGATGCTGCCCTAGTGTGCCCAATCAGGGTTTTTCATCTTCACATTCTCAACCTTCGACTCGTAGCTCCCGTCCGTGGTGGCCAGCTCAGCCTTGCTTTCCTCCAGAGCTATGACCGCCGACTGGTGAGGATAAAGCTCTCGCATTAACTCTCGGCTGCCTATCTTTAGGCTGCTAACCTCTTGTTTTGAAGAGACGATTGCCTTTGTTGGCCTCATTTTTTCATAGATATCCAATGGAGCGCTGTGCATACTTCCATGATGAGCCACCTTAACTACCGAACACTTCAGGTAATTGACCAACTTTCTCACCAGTGGTTGGTACTTTTCAGTGATTTCAAGCCGAGGATACTATTGGACAATATGCGACCAGCTATCAAATTCCGCGTCGCCAGCCAGAATTACCACCGAAGGACCAACTTCTCGCTCAACTTCCACGATAGGCTCGTCAGCAAACTCTCTCGATTTCATCAATAACACAGGCTTATCATGATGTTCGAACCTCAACACTATTGACGCATTGTTGATATCCACGCCATACGTCGCATATCGGTTTCGAAGCGCAACAGATGGCGCTAAAGCTGTAACCTGTACATTGCCATAGTACATCTCCATCCCCGATGATATCCGCACCATCTTGATCTTTTCCGACAACAGCGATTCTAGAATTCCTAGATAAGTGGATCGATCGATCGGCCTTTTCAGTTTCATGTTTGCTACGCTAGCAAAGGCGTAGCGCCCGCCAGCGTTGGCAGAGGGTGCCTCCAGAAGACATATCTACTTGAATCAGTGATTAAATCACAGGGGGAAAGGAAAGATGTTAAAAAAGATGTTTTATGGACTGCTGTTCACATCGCTACTGATAGGTCTGTCGACATTAGTATTCAACATTCAACAAATTAAAGCAAGTGGAACGATCTATATAAGGTCCAACGGCAACTTTGAAGGCACAGATAAGATTAATCGTAATGGAAGCACCTACACTTTTACTGATACTATAAAAGATTCAATTGTTGTTGAGAAAAGCCACATAGTGATTGACGGGGCAGGCAATGTTTTGGAAGGAATGGCAAATGGAACAGGGATAAGTCTGTCAAAAATAGAAAATGTTACAATCAGAAACATGACGATCAAAACATTCCAAAACGGCATCAGCCTTGAACGCTGTTTGACCTGCAATATTTCTGGAAACAATATAACAATGTGCTTTTCACATGGCATTATTCTTATGAATTCTAGCGCCTATAACAACATAGTTGGAAACAACATTTCATTAAACAAGTATTATGGTATCTACGTTATTTCTTCTCCAAACAATAGTATAAGTGGAAACACTATAGCAGCAAACAGCTATGATGGCATCGTGCTCTTTTCTTCAGAGAATAACAGTGTACGTGGTAACGACATGACAGCAAACAACGAGTATGGCATCTACCTTGTTTCTTCTTCAGACAATAGTGTAAGTGGCAACAACATAATAACAAACAACGAGTATGGCATCCTGCTCGCATCTTCATCAAACAATAGCATAAGTCGAAACAACATAGCGGACAACTATGGCCTTGGGCTTGTATCTTCGTCAAACAATAACGGCGTAAGTGGAAACACCATAACGGACAACGAGGTTGGGATCGTGCTCTATTCTTCAAACAATAACGGCGTAAGTGGAAACACCATAACAGCGAATAAATATGATGGCGTCTTCCTCGGTTCTTCTTCGGATAACACTATGACTGGAAACAACATAAGAGCAAACGGCTATGATGGCATCTATCTCGATTTTTCCTCAAACAACAGCATAGATAGAAACAACGTAGCAGCAAACAACGAGTATGGCATCAACCTCTACAATTGTTCGGACCATAACAATATATTTGAAAACAATATAACAGCAAACAACAACTGTGGGATTGAACTCGAGTCTTCTTCAAACAATAACAGTGTAAGTGGAAACAACATAGGAATCAATAGCGTTGGCATTAGACTGCAAGAGTCTTCAAATAACACTGTGTACCACAATAATTTTTTGAACAACACAGATCAGGCTTATACCGAAAACTCGACGAACTTTTTGGACGGTGACTATCCTTCAGGCGGAAACTATTGGAGTAACTATGAGGGGGAGGACCGGAACGGTGACGGCTTAGGCGATGCGCCCTACGTTATTGATGCAAATAATATAGACCGCTATCCACGCATCGTGCCCGTGGGTTCGATTCCAGTTTTCTGGAAAGATGAAAGCTATTATTTCCTCATAACCGGCAACATGACTGTGTCCCGATTCGCTTCGGATCCGGACAAGACATTGAATTTCAAGATTATTGGACATGGCTACGTTAACATAACAATTCCAAGAGAATTTCTGGACGGTTCATTCCGGGTATTTGTCAACAACACACAAACGCCTTGGCTGTCTTCATGGAACAAAACACACGTATCAATTTACTTTGAATATCCAACGTCTGGTTCGCACATTGTCAAAATAGAAGCGGAGATGAAGCTTCTAGGAGACACCAACAGTGACGGAAAAGTTGACATAGTAGACATCGCCAAAGTGGCCAAAAATTTCGGAAAAAAACTCATCCCATAACAAAGTAAAACAACCAACTCTTTTTTATTTGTGATGTTCTCTGGAGACAGGCAAAAAGAGATTTTGCAATATGCAGATTTGCAAGAATACCTTAAGAAAGGACTAAACTTAGTGCGGATAGGAAAAGACATCGTCAAATATGCTCTACATGGCTTTCAAAGAAACGTTTACACACTGCATCAAATGATCGCAGAAAACGAACACGAATACTGTGTCAAGCACATGATAAAAATCCGAGAAGCCATAAAACAACACAAACAACCACGCACAATGATAACACAGAAAAGAACACTAAAAACACAATGGCAGACAACAAACAAAACATGCTAAATAACAAAACTTCCTTGAGTCCTTGTTAACTTCTTTTTGGAGCGCGCGCTATGAAAGCGTGTGGATTAAGCATATGAGATTTGTGGGACTTGAACCCAAAAGGGAGTGGACCGGGCGGGATTTGAACCCGCGACTTCCGCATTGCGAATGCGGCGTTCATGCCGAACTGAACTACCGGCCCGAACCTTCTTTTGAAAAGAAGCTTCACCACGAAGCGTATTAGAGCTTTCGGTTTGATTTTCCTGAGGTAGATATTCGAGGATTGAGCTTAGTTCTTGTTCTGTTATTCTGCTTATGTTTAGGTTGCGTTTTCTTGCTTCAGCTAAGAGTGTGACGATATGGTAATTCCAACTGCGACTTTGGCTTGTTTTTTTCTTGGTTTGACTCGAGCGGTCTGTTCATTTTTGCTCAAGTAACCAACTCGGGTTCCCGGTTAATAGTCACCCATACTAACGCCTACCTTATCATCTTCTTTCTCGACGTCTCAGTCGAAGGCCGTTTCTCCTTCGGCTGCTGCGGTTCCTCTAGGGGCGCTTCTTGCTGCTTTGGCCGTCTCCATGGTTCTTTAGTTGATGGTTTTCTATAGAGCTCAACGAAGCCGCAGTCTCTGCAGAAGAAAGCATACACGTTGTCTCCAACTAGATCGCCCTGCTTTAGAATGCGAACGTCACGGGTGACTTCTCCAGATACCATTTCTCCGGCACATTTAGGACACTTCTTAACTCCACTCAAGGCTCATTCCTCATTTCTGAATGATGGTTTGACCTTTTTCCGTGTAACCGCATCTTGGACAGAAATAGGCTCGCTCGATTCGTGAAGTAAGCAGAGATTTTGCTATAGCCTTTGCCTCTCCCTTTCTTCCATCTTTAACAATCAGTCGTGTGTTACATTTAGGGCATCTCATAACTTCCTTTTCATTCATTTCTCGACGTCCTCCTAGCGAGATTCTCGAGCCAAGAAATAAAACGATCGATCGGGCTATGAAAAACGCGAAGAAGAGAAAAGAAGCAATCGCCTTCATCAACCGATTCACAAGAGTGCATCCTCATTCACTATCCTGTATGCAATGCTTAAGAATTTTTATACAATTATGAATGACTATTCTTCACTGAAAAGGTTAGGCTAAACCACGCAAAAACCTGAGCTTGGTGTCCGACGTGTACCACTAAGACCCCAGCTTTTTCTTTTTGAAACCTATGCTCACAAGGAAAAGTGTACGTATTGGTAAGCTGTCAAGGTTGAGGTTTACGCTGCAAAAGGCTGAATCAATGTTTACATGGCTTGAATGCGTAACTGATGCCATTTGCCTTATTTTGTAGACTTGCCTTATGGATCAGGACTCCTGCCAATATTGATGCGAACCTACCAAACAGCAAGGCAATGCTTCAGCGTTTCGGCTCCCCAATGTTTGAGTCAGAACTCAGGAAATACATGAAAAAGCCAGCGACTAAGCAAAACACACCCAAGACGGTTCGAGTTGACATGGAAATTCAATAAAGTTCCATAAACCTTTCACTCATTGTGTGATTACCTTGTTTCAACTTTCTTGGAGCGGAGATTTATCGCAGAATTTGTCTGCACGTCGATTTTGGTGTCAACGAGCAAGTAGTAGTCAAAGACTTTTTTTATCCGTCTTGGGGCAAGATCGGTGCTGAATATTTTGTACATTTTGATGAGTTGTGGTTGAATTCGGAGAATATCTGTCAGCGTTACTAGGCCAAGTAGCTTGCCTTTTTTTACGATCGGCATCTTCTTGATGTTCTTCTGGAACATGAGTCTTGATGCATCTTCAATTTCGACATTGGGTTCTACAGATATCAAGGGCGTTGACATGACTTCCTCAACTCTTATTTTCTTAAGATCTTGCGTTTTAGCCAGAATTCTCTTCAGAAGATCTCTTTCCGTAAGTATTCCTACAGGCTTATTGTTCTCAGTAACGATCAGGCACCCTATCTCATGTTGATTCATCAGTTTAACGGCTTCTTCCACTGTCGAGTCTTTCTTTGTCGTTATTACTTTGCTTACCATGATGTCGCGTGTTTGAATTGACATGGAGTTTCCCTGAGAGTTGTATACGCACAAGAGAGTTAAACCTTATGAAATGAAGATTAATATCTGAAGTTCAAGTCGCTATGTATCCTCGTGTTACATCTTCGCATTAACCTTGTCAGTCCTTAACAGCCTATTCCTTCTTTTCCTTTTGCTCTTGAACTGCTTTCCACATTAGCGCGCGTTAAAGTCATCTTCAAACCTTGGGAAGAAATCATAATACATGAAGCAGATGGCTACTCTCTTCCAGATTTGGTAAAACTTTGCAGTCTAGGCGTTCCTCGATCGATCGAAGTTAAACTCGGCCTTTATTGAATTGCCCTGCTTCCTCTTCTTGTTCGCATGTGGAATCTACGAAGGTTTTCATTTAATTTGCTTATTTACTCATGGGGGAATTGCAATATAGACTTTTTTATCATCCAGTTGAGACTCATGCCACTCTGCGTTGACTGTTTGGCGGTTGCTGTACAGGTGGACTTTTCTTGCGCGAACAAGTTCCTCCATTTCTCCCAAGTAGGGTTTCAAGAGCCCAATGCTTTCGCTGTCAAGTTCAGATATGTAAACAGCATTTAGAACATCGGCCGGCACGTAGCCCAGTTCCTTTCTTAAGGCTTGAACCCTTCTGGCTAGGTCACGCATCAAACCCTCACCGAGCAGTCTTCCGTCACGGCGAACATCTAGCAAAACTTGAGTGTTCCCTTCGGAAGCGGAGACCCATCCTTCTGCGAGGGTATATTCTGGAGCTTTTTGTGTGTATTCTGCGGTTTTGACGTTTGCAAGTTCAAGGAATAGGTCTTCAACATTTTTCAGTGCGGCGCAGACTTCCTTCGGAGCCACTACCACCATTCTGCTGAGAGGCCATCTTCTCTTCAGCTTGGCTTCTTGTCTAGCGGAATAGACTAGCGAGACTGTTTTGAATAGTGTTTGAAACTCTTCTTCTAATGCTTTGTTTCGCAGATTGTCGTCTGGTTTTGGCCAGCTTTCGAAGTTTACCGATTCTGAGAGTTTTGGGTTGAGTTTTCTGTATACTTTCTGGTATAACGCCTCGCTCAGGTAGGGCGTGATCGGGTTGAAGAGCAGGGTTATCGTCTTCAGAACATGCCACAATGTTGTGTAGACTGCTAGTCTTCTGTCAAGCGTTTCAGGTTCGTCTGTCCACAGTTCTTTCCGAACCATAGGAACGTAAAGTCTGCTCAGATCTTCAATGACGAAGTCTTCCAACATCGCTAGGGCCAAGTTGAATTCGCATGTCTCGAGCTTGGCTGTGTAGGCTTCTATTGTTTCTTGAAGCTTTGATAGCAGCCAGAAGTCTGGATTCTTAAGTTGATTTTCATGTCTTGCCTGTTCAAGTGTGTGTTTTTCAGGGTCAAAGTTGTCGAATTCAGCGTTTTGAACGAAGAACCTGTTCAAGTGATACAGTGTAGACAATATCTGGTAAGGGCGGCGGTCCAACTCGTTAAGGTCAAAGTTGATGAAGTCTATTGGAGAACATTTTCGTAGCATGTAAAATCGGCTTACGTCTGCTGATTTTTTGTCTAGGAGTTTGTTTGCTTCGATCACGTTTCCAAGGCTTTTACTCATCTTTCGGCCTTTTGCGTCTTGAGCCAAGCCTTGGAAGAGAAATGCCTTGTATGGCGACTCAGGTTTTCCAGTTAGTATTACGTATTCCAACAGAAGCGAGTTTGCCCATCCGCGGGTTTGATCAACTCCCTCTGTTAAGAAATCGGTGGGCACGTATTTTTTGAATTCTTTGTCTGTAAATCGTGCGTAAGGTGAGGCTCCGCTGTTGTGCCACGTGTCCAGTACGAAGTCTTCTCTGTGCATGGTGCCTCCACATTTTTCGCATTTCAAGGTTACTCGGTCAACCCAAGGTTTGTGCAGTTCAAACTCTCCTTGCGGTTTCTCTACGGCTTTTTCAAGGAGCTCTTTCTTACTTGATACTAACGTTTTAGCTTGGCACTTTCCGCATTTCCATATCGGCAATGGATTTCCCCAAACGCGTTCTCTTGATATGCACCAAGGTTTGCCTTCTTTCAGAAAAGCGGTGAAACGGTTCTTAGTCTCATCATAAAAATAAGCCACTTTCCCCGCAGCTTCGAGAACCTTGGCATTTATCTTGTCTGTCCTCAAGAAGTACTCTTTCCTCGCAAGCCAAACCAATTTGTGATGAGAACGCCAACATGTTGGATACTCATGCTTCACGGTCTTTACCTCAACGAGCAGACCTCTCTTGCGGAGTTCCTCGACAACCATCATGTCAGTGTCTCTTGCAAATATGCCACAGAACGTTCCAGCGTCATGTGTGAATTTGACTTCGTCGTCAAAGGGCGCGAAGATTGGCACCCCACGTTTTTGTGCAGCGAAAAAGTCTTCTTCACCGTTTCCAGGCGACAGATGGACGACGCCTGTGGCTGTGTCTACGTCCACGAAGTCTTCTAGGATGACCTTGTGCACCAATGGATGGCTTTTCTCCAGTTCCGCTTGTCTCGGGATTAGGTCTTTGAATGGGAAATCGTACTGTGTGCCTTCGAGGGCTTTTCCCGTGAGCGTTTCTGTTATCTCGTACTTTTCGATGCGAAGTTCTTGCATGACTGGTTCGACGCGTTGGGTTACGAGGATCCATTTCTCGTTGCCGACTTTGACCTTTGCATATTCTGCTTCTGGGCGGACAGCGAGCATCGTGTCGGTGATGAGTGTGAAGGGCATCGTTGTCCACACTAGGAAGTATTCGTTTTCGCTGTTGGAGATTTTGAATTTGAAGTATAGAGATGGGTCTTCAACCTGTTGGTAGGAGTCTTCGTAGCCCACTTCTGCGCTGCTTAGGCTGGTTTGGCATCCTGGACAGTAGGCAACAACGTAGTGGCCTTCTTCCAGCAAGTTTTGATCCCATGCACGTTTCAGATATTGCCATTCTCTTTCTATGTATTCGTCCTTGTAAGTCCAGTAAGCCTTGTCGTGGTCCATGAAGATTCCAAGTTTCCGGTCGGCTTTAACCCATTCCTTGTGATACTTCATGATGGTTTTCTTACATTCTTGTATGAACCTTTCTTCGCCGACTCTTTCGAGAAGTTCCCGCTTGTTCTTGACGCCCAACTGTTTCTCTACCTCTAACTCAACAGGGAGTCCTTGGCAGTCCCATCCCGCCCAGAATGGTACGTAATAGCCTTGCATCGTTTTCCAGCGAAAGCGAAGGTCTTTCATAACGCGGCCCCTTGCGTGGCCAACGTGTGGTATGCCGTTAAGCGTTGGAGGCCCCTCAACGAAGCCTAAAAGACCATTGTTGCTTTTTTCTCTAAACTGCATCAGCTTCTTTTGTATCTGATTTTTTTCCCAGAATTCACGGATTTCTTTCTCAAGTTCAAGCGGGCGATAATCTAAGCTAAGGCCTAGATCAGAATCTGTTTTGAATTTGGCGGTCACCTTGCATCACATTGCACCCGCAAATACATGACAGTAGCATCAGCGAAATATAACCTTTTTGAATCAATAATCTGATATTTTGAATTAGTGGCACCATGGCTACTTCCTCTTATGGAAGATCATTGTTTCTTCTGGCGTTGTGCAGACGTATTCAAACCCCGACTCTATCACGTTTTTTGCTTCATCAGCTGTCTTTGCCGCTGCTGAATAGAAAGCGTCTTCTTTCTCCATTTTCACCAGCTGCGTGTAGATCAAGGTATTTTTGATGTTGCGCGCGCGAATTTTTGGAGAAGTCGATCGATCGACAGAATCAGGTTTTTTGAAATATCCCATACCAAAATTTCTCGAAGGATCTAGCAGTGTCAGATCTCTTTTCAATCTTGCAGCGAGCTTTAAAACCAGCAGAGACGTGAAGATTCAAGAAACCCTGCTTTTCTACAATTGGATATATGCTTTTTGGCATCTCTTGACCTTCCCAGAATCCAAAGCTTGCAGAACATAAAGTTCCGTCAGGCTTCAAAACTCTATGGATTTCTTTCAAGGATTCAAGCTTATACTCATCCGGAATTTGGTGCAGAGTCCAGTAAAGATTAGCCACATCCAATGTTTCAGAGCACAGTGGCAAATAAGGTAACATAGCATTTACCAAGTCCACATATAGCCTTTTGTTTTTTGCTCTTTCTCCCGCTAATCTGAGAGAATATTTGTTAGGCTCTATTAAAATCGAGTGAAAACGTTGTTCAGCAAGCCACAGGGCATCGCGTCCATGGCCCCCACCGATGTCAGCAACATAGCACGTTTTTTCCGGATCATTTTCTTGAGCGATCTTTTCCGACGCTTCACTTGGCTCCCAACCAGCTCTACTCAACCAAAACTTGGCACCATCTTCCTCCAACCCACGAACGTAACTAACTTTCATGTCACTCTCACGCTAACTAAAGGAAGGAACTTTTTATTTAAATGGGGGACAACAGCGACCATCTAGTGAAAATGAAAAATTAAAAAAGAGGCGATAATGCGGGAAATTTCGCCATTTAATGTGCAAATAACCTTTTTGAATCTAGAATTAGCTTCAATTAACAGAGGCATCCACAACAAAGACCTTTCAGGGATGCTGATTTGCACGCGCTTACCTGTCCAGCGCGTACTAGGACGTTAATGATTAGCAGGGACTCTATTATATCGGCCAGAATGCTTTAGTCAGGGATTTATGTAGGTTCACTTTAATCAATGCTATGAATACGCCAAAGAGATTGCAACCTGGGGATACAGTAGGAATCGTCTCAACTTCTTCGCCAACAACGCCGGAAGCGGTTGGCAATATGAAAAGATACTTTGAGAAAAGAGGTTATTCTGTCAAAGTTGCTCCCAACGCTTTGGCCAAATTTGGATTCATGGCGGGAACAAACAAGCAAAGGGCGGACGATTTCAACCTTATGCTTCATGACCCTGACGTTAGAATGATAGTGACATCCATGGGAGGCGCCGGCGCAGTACATCTTCTGCCTTTGATTGACTACAAGGCGATCTCCTCAGATCCCAAAATTGTAACTGGACTAAGCAATCCTGCTATTATCTTGAACGCTATTTCCCATGTTGCAAGAGTGCCTACCTTCCATGGACCCAATGGCGTCGAATTTGGGACTGGACCTCTGACATGATTTTGTGAAGAGAATTTCTGGCCTATGGTTAGTGAAAGTCTCCGTATGCCTTACACATTTCCTGTCAGAGATGAAATGAGGATCCTTCGAGAAGGTGAAGTTGCTGAGGGCAGATTGTTCGGAGGTCATCAAAGGACCATCCAACCGCTCATCGGAACGTCATACGAACCAGACTGGAAGGATTCTATTCTTTTCATCGAAGAAATTAACGACGAACTCTCCAAAATAGATGCGATGATGGCTCACTTTAGGTTGGCTGGGGTGTTCGGTTCTATAAGAGGACTAATTGTTTGGAGTCCAGCAGAATCCTACGAAGCAGAGGCCGAGACGCTGGAAGACATAGTTCTCCGAAATTGTGAAGGATATGATTTCCCCATAGTAACCAATGTCCCAGTTGGTCACACAGACGATAAAATAACAGTGCCCATTGGCTGCCGTGTGCGTCTGGATACAGACAAACCTTCATTTGAATTGTTGGAGTCTCCAACATGCTGACACACTCATGATTCCTCCTTCAAGTTACGCGCGCGATAAACAGCTTTTTTGCGTTTTGGATGCAGAATCCCAACGCATGCGTATGCTTGACTTCAGGTCTATGGATTCTTGGACAAACAGTCACTCAGTATCTGTCTTACAAACGTGCGTTAGAGTCGGACCACCCATTGAAACACGCTAAGAAATACGAGGGCCTAGAAACTTTAAGCAGACACAGAACTCGCAGAGTTCCTTCAGCTCATCGCATTAGAGCGCGCCCTAAAGGGTCTTAGAAGACTGAAAAGAATCTATGATAAAGCAGGACTCATAATACTAAATTGAGACTTGTTGACGTGGTTGACGCGCTGCACATCTTATCAAGGTCTGCGGTTTTCTAGTGCAGACAAAGGTTTACCTATTTTGGAGCGGACGAAAGCCCCCTTTGGTTCAGTGCCCGCTAGCTACTGAAACTGGTTATCAAAAACAATGCATAGACAAAGAGCAGGACTGCTCCCTCTCTCCATGTTAGTTTCTCGTTTGACAGGAAATACCATAAGAACAGGTTTGTGACGAGTGAAAATATGGCCAGTTTGGAAAAAGCTGTCAAGTTCACGTTCAATGATGAAGACACTAATGTCACTCCCAGGATACATGTAACGTTTATGAAGCAACTGCCAACAATGTTGCCCAGCGCAAGATCCAAGCGCCCTTTTCGAGTCGCTGTGATGCTTGTCGCGAGCTCTGGTACACTCGTACCGAATGCGATAATGGTGGCGCCTATGACCACAGGCGGTATCCCTACGCTCTTGGCAATATAAGAAGCAGAGTCAACTATGAAATAGGAGGTGGCGACGACCCCGGCAATTCCCACTAGTGTAGTGAGTGCATACTTGCGGAGTCTCTGTCTTTCTGGCCCCAGTGAACCTTCTTCCTTTATGTTTCTTATTTTTGAGAGCTGGTAAAGGTAAACGACAAATACTGTCAGCAGAATGACTCCAATGAATCGGCTGGCCTCTTCTAGATAAAGCAAGCTTAGCGGAATCATTGAAGAGACAAAAAGCCCGAAGTATAAGCTTCTTACTTCTTCCCTTGCCATACTCGGGTAGAGGCATGAGTATTTGGGGCATTTCAACGTCACCAATACGAAGCAAATGCCCAATATTAGACAGATGTTGACTATGTTGGAACCCAATACGTTGCCTACTGCCACACCCACAGATTCTTGTCTGATAGCAGCGAAGATTGACACAAGAAGTTATGGCAGTGAGGTAGAAAAGGCAACCAGAATGAAGCCAATAGTTGTCTTGCCAAATCCTGTTATGTCAGCAACTTTGATGGAATTGTTGATTGCTACATCGCTGGCCTTGGCTAACGCTGCTAATGAGCCGAACAGTACGAGTGTGTTTCCCAATATTCCAAGCATTTCGTCAAACAATGTCAGCTTGCACCTCCGCAATTACTTTCAACGCAACGTTAAAAACATTCTCGTGCAATCCGAAGTAGCGGGTTTTCAGACTTCTCTTGATTGCGTCACGGTTGTTGTTTCTGTTTTATTTTCCAGATAATTGGCGCTATTGAAGTGATTATGTTGTTGATTATTATGATGTTAGCGACAATTAACGGATATAGGTATGCATGAGGCGCTGGATTGCTTTGCGTCGTCAGCGTGTTATAAACTAGGACGCTCAAGGCGGCATTTGCCAAGCCTGTACCACACATCAAAGTCATAAACGTCCTGTATTCGCGTATTTTGCTCTTGAAGGTTGATATCGTAACTGCTGCGTATCGAAACACCAGGTTGACCGCCACAATTACTCCTGCAAACAGAACCCCGAGCAATTGCGGCAGATACATTAATCCGAGAAAAACAAAGAAGAAAGCTCTTATCAAGAACGAAAGCTCTCCTTGGATGTGCTTCACATTGTTCTTGCTTTCTGGCATGTAGCTCAGATCGGTCTTTTTTGAAAAGACGTTATAAACTTCTGTATAGTTCCCCAATACCAAGCCAAAGAGGAGGGCAGAGAGTGAGCCACTTCCTCCGAAGGTTTCTGAGGCAACATAGCAAAGAATGAGCGCTGCAATGGTTAGCATGTAAGTGAATTCTTGTTTTCTAGTTATTCCAAGCACTTTTATCCATACAAGGCCCACTACGAACCCCAACAAGGCACCGACTGCAAATCGCGTCACAATTGTCGATGCTACTTGAACGGCGCTCATAAGCCCACTGACGTACATTTGCAAGAAGGTTATCACTAGGACGATGTTGAGCACATCCGTGACAGTCGATTCTAGCGAAAGGGTTATTCCTACTTCCCCGTTGATGCTCAGTTTTGATACCAAGGGAATTATTACAACAGAGCTGGTTCCAGCAGTCATAGGACCTAACAACAATGCTTCAATCCATCCAAGTCTCAAGACGAAACAGCCAAACAATGTAACGAACGCCATTGCTGCCAGAACGTATAGCACTGCCAAGACTGTTGCCCTGATGCTTTGCGAAAGGACTTTGTAGATTTCCATGTTAAGTCCGCCTTCAAACAAGATCATCATCAAAGTCAATGTTGCCAAGAAAGGTGTGACAGGCAACATTTCTTCGCGCAGAAACACTCCGAGTAATGGGCCAAGAATAATGCCTATTAACATAAGAAACAATGTGTCGGGAAAACCTGTTTTCTTGAAGAGCGCATTGGATAAGAAACCGATAGCAATTATGGCGCCTACGACGGCGAAGATTGTAAGGGCCTCAGTCATAGACCTTCACCTCTGTGTAAGTCAGAGGTTGATTATGTCACTTTCGTCTTCTTAGTGCGTGCTTCTTGTTGACTCCAACGAATTGCTTCAGTGACTATGTAACCTACCTCCATTTCACCAAGGCATATTGGAGAGATTGATATGCCAACTTTGCTGGTCAATCATCCCTTCTATGCTTCGCTTCTTATTGTCGTATGGTTTGTCTTCACAACTGCATGAGCAGTCTCTTGCCGCTTTCTCAAGCCCAACCGCGACTATTACGTTTTAGTCCTCTTGAATAGGGGAGGAAAGAGACTTGCCACGGGCAGACTGCGACTTCGCAGTTTTCACGAATTGGCGACCATATCCAATCAAGGAGACGAGCCCCTTCCTTCCCTAGCGCTCGAAAAAATTGCCCGCATTATAGTATATAGGAAATCGATATAAAAGTATTACTAATTGCCAATTACAATAGCAAAAAAGCGAATATTAAGCGCGCCAGGACGTTGCTTAATTCAGATTTTAATAGATTTTATTTTGGCGAACCCTGAATCCCTAAACAGCTCCGCAAGCGTCATGCGTCCGCCGCTCCCGCTTAGAACTTCAATTATCCTCCGGTCAAAAGCGTCCAAATACATACCTTAGAAAAAGCTGACACCAATTAAAATCTATTTTTGTCTGAATTTGGCAACAAGCTGGCGCGCCCCACGTGTAGCGGTTTCTGTGAGAACCATGAGGTCTATCCAATTGACATCCATCAAACCTAAAGAAATAAAGGTTATGCGCACTAGTGAAGTGTGCTTTAATTTCGAAGGGCAGTATGCGCGGTTATTTCTTACTCTTCCTGTACTTTTTTGGGAGTTGGGGTTTCTTCTTTTGTTTGTTCGGCATTTCTTTACCTCTTCTTAGTTTTTCTTACTCAAACCTTCTAACGCGAGTCACACACGTTTCGTAACTACTATCAGTATAAACGATTGCTTATAAATAGTTCTATTTTGTTATGTAGAACAGAGAATGACAATTGGTCAATAAGTATTCCTAAATAAGTATATTAATCGGAAGCCCCGCAAACATTATAAACGCTAAGAATATTCATATGTTTCATAGATCGATCGATAAACACAATGGAAGCCCTCGCGCGTACTTCAATAATTGCTCTAGGACGGAAGCTCGACAAGAAGACTGGAATGCTTTGCCTCATCCTTTATGGAGTCTCCTATGCAGCAATCTTTTCCTAGCAGGTGGTTGACAAGATGGAGAAGTACAATGTTCTTTATCCTGTTCTTATGTTCTGAAGTCGTAGGCACCATACTTTCAACCGCGCGCGGCCATCTCTAGGAAACTCACAAAAATTCAATGCTTTAGACGAGGTTATAACCCTGTTTTGTTCGGTTTTAGTATTTGCAATGTGCTATTGTTATAGGCAATCCGTAAACCTTTTAAGTATTCCTGTGTTGTATACAGTGAGGAAATTTGCCGTTTAAGAAAAGGGCTAAAAAGAAGAAGCGCAGAGAACGTGCCCGCAAGAAAGAGAGAAGGAAAGCTAAGCAAGGGCCATAAGAACAAATCGTTCTTTGTGGCACGTGCAAAACAAAACCCGCGCGTGCGAATGGAAAAAAAGAACAAGAGTATTAGCAACAAGTCTAGGAAAACATCTCAAGTTCACTACGCTACGTCACTATTCAAGTTCATTCAACATGTACGTTGAGTTATCAGAAGCAAAGATTGAAGGCTTCGTATCAGCTTTTTTTCTTGAATGTTAGCCCTATTTTTTCTCTTCTTTCGTTTTTTCTTCCTTTCAGCAACTTTTCTTCGCTTTTCTCGTCGATACCATTCTTCGAGAGCACGCTGTGACAAGGAAGTCTACCTCACCGTTCTGTATTCGGCGGAACTATTTTACATTACTCCACTACTCCCAAAACAGACAAAGATAACAGCGCACCAACAGATGCTGGCTTCGAGTATATCTACGATTACAATGGTGATAAACCTTCAGACAACGGAAACATTGACAACATCACGCGCCAGAGAAAAAGAGGTACTATGAACTTTGTTATTTTATCGCCAGTTTTTTCTTTTGTCTTGGTGCTTTCTTAGGAAGTACGTTGCTTGTGCTGAATCTGTCTTGATCTCTTCAGGAAGCTCTATCATTCTGTAGAATGATTCACAAGCGCTTTCTTTGCAGATGTACTTCTTTGTCTTGTCGTCGTATTTCCAGCCTGTCATAGCCTTTATATAGAATAAAGAATGACAACTCTGCAATAAGTATATGCAAATAAGTATATTAATCGGGAACCCCGCAAATATTATAAACGCTCAAGGAATTCATAGGGTAAATAGGGCTGTTAACATTGTCTGAAGAGATTGTAGTATCGGGTGAAGACGCTTTGCATGTTGCTGATGCCCTAAATTCGACAAGCCTCCGGATATTGCAGTTACTCTCAAAAGAACATCTGGATATCTCAACAATAGCCGAGCGACTAAAGCTAAGCCAACCTTATGTTAGCGAGCAAGTTCATAGACTGCAAGAAACAAACTTGGTCAGAGTGAGCTATGAGAGCGGGAAGAGAGGAATAAGGAAAATATGTGAATTGGCAGTGAAGAGAATTATTATAGAGATCCAGCCTTTGTGACACGGGCTAATGGTGTTCTCGATTGGCTGCTGAAATCATGATTGGAGTATCAGTTCTCATTGGGAGCATCGCTCTTTTAGCATATTCCAGCGATAAGACGGTTGAGCACTCAGTGCAAATAGCCTCAGGACTAGGGGTCTCACCTCTGATCGATCGAATTAGGCTATTTAAATAGTTTTTTTCTTATGTTTAGTACCATCATGTGCACACCCTTGGCCAAGTCGGACCGCACTGATTTAGAATGTGATAAATGATATAAATATAGACTGCCATTATAGATATTGCTAAACATGATTAATATAGTTGATGGCATCTTTTCCTGATGGAGGTTTGACGCTTTGGTATTGGAAGAAATGGTTGTTTCAGGTGATGAAGCACTGAAGGTTGCTGAAGCACTTAATTCAACAACTTTGAGAATGCTGCAGATACTCTCGCAGGAACGCCTTGACGTCTCAACAATTGCAGTCAGATTAGGCTTGAGCGAGGCCTACATAAGCGAACAGGTTCGCGTTCTAGAAGAGTTGAAGTTAATCAAAGTCGGTTATGAAAGAGGGAAGAGAGGAATCAGAAAGATATGCGAATCCGCTATCAAAGTCATCACCATAGTCATTAAGCCAAAAGGCTGATCAGAGCCGTCAGTGTTGAACCCTGCAAGAAGTGTCTGCGGTGAAACGAAAAACCAAGCTACTGATACTAGAATGCACTTCCGAATACGAAGAAAAAATGTCAGAAGGACCATTGCTCAAGGAACTAATGCGCATTCTCGGTTTTGAAAAGCGCACACGATTTAAAGTCATTAGAAGCAAGAAGAACTTGATCGGCATACTTGGGGAAATGGAAGAGCCATACCTTCACATATCTGCTCACGGCGATTTCGACCATAAGAAAGGCACTAGCATCAGGATATCAAAGAGAGCAAAGATCTACCCATATGAAGTGAACGATCTATGGGTAGACAAGAGAGGTTCAGCAATACCGAAACTTGTTGTGCTATCTGCATGCCAAATGGGTCACATAGACATGGTAAGAGCTTTTTCTAATGCTGGATGTTGATTTTGTGTAGCACCGTTGAATGAAACTTCTTGGGAGGATGCTGCTGCATTTTCGACAATTTTCTACAAGCTAATCGGAGAAAAACTAAGCCATTGGGTCTCTTTCAAGAAAGCAATGCTTGGACTTTCAAACACAATACCGAGATTTTCTGGCGCGTGGAGTTTCTATGAATGGGGTGAAAAAGTCATCATAGATGAGTCATAGCTGAAAATCATATCCGAATGCCACTTTTTCAATTGCTACAACACAAACTTGTCCAGAGCTTACACAAAAGCTTCATGACACTAGCTACCTTAAAATCAAGGAACAAGTCAAAAAATTGGGTTTCTCCACTTGGAGAATTGGCGACATCCTACTTCTTCTTTTTACCCTTCTTTTTCTTCTTCTTGCCCATCAATACACAACTCCTGCTCCATTTGATAAGGCGCCTTATTCGCCGTGAGATAAATATAGGTAGAAATTTATAAATATTGTCATATGTCTATATTACACGCCTAACCAAATCGGAAAATTTGCTATAACTTGATCGATCGATCGAACAGATTCTGAGAAGCAAAGAATTTGAATACGACCGTGAATTTGCTAGGACCTATTTGCGTAGGATACGATTCCCTTTAACAGAACTTTAAGGCTGAATTACTTTTGTGTCCATTTAGCCAAAAAAGGTGCGCTCGCAAATGGAATTGGCCATTTGGCTTTCATGTTAACACCTCACTGCACCGACAAAATCTGCTTCATGTTTTATGGCACTATATATATAGAAATTCCGAATGAAACGAATGTAAATAGGGAAACCTTGTATAATCGCGCGCTATCAATAGTGTCTTTAGGGAGTGTAATGCGTGAGGGTTACGACAAGAAGTCGAATTAAGTCGCCTTGGCTTTTTCAATTAAACACTGGATCTTGTGCTGGTTGTGACATTGAGATAGTAGCGGCTTTGACCCCCCGCTACGATGTTGAACGTTTAGGATGCATACTTGTCGGTTCGCCTCGTCACGCAGATGTTCTCCTAGTGACAGGCCCTGTTACCCGCCAAATGCTTCCACGCGCTATTAGGGTTTATGAGCAGGTGCCGGAGCCTAAAGTGGTTGTCGCCATAGGCGCTTGTGCAATTTCCGGCTGTCCTTTCACAGGAAGTCAGATGATTGAGGGCCCTATGGATAAAATTATTCCTGTGGATGTTTATGTTGCGGGATGTCCGCCTAGACCTGAAGCTATTGTCGGAGGAGTTGTTACGGCGGTGAAAAGGAAGTTTGGGTGAGAATACGTATGGTAGATGAGCTTGATGAGGCAAAAGAGATAAAAGTGGATTATACTCGGTTGCGTATACCGTTTGGTCCTGTGCATCCAGCACTTAAAGAGCCTATTTCTCTCAAGGTTACTGTTCGAAAGGAGGAAATTCTTGATGTTGA